>Ga0105049_10000020_pt1 | contig 141158 bp, 115 predicted proteins | sample MAT06_FD_78087 | JGI IMG/M metagenome (GOLD analysis project Ga0105049, IMG submission 78087) | Freshwater microbial communities from Lake Fryxell liftoff mats and glacier meltwater in Antarctica - MAT-06 | ecosystem: Environmental > Aquatic > Freshwater > Ice > Liftoff microbial mat | place...
CCGAAAAACGTACAAATACATGAAAAACCCCTACACCAAAAAACGGCATAAGGGCTTTATATTTAAAAGGGTTAGAAAGATTATGGAAAATCTTGGAAACGCCCTTGTGGTCGGAGAGGGATTTGAACCCCCGACACATGGATTTTCAGTCCATTGCTCTACCAACTGAGCTATCCGACCAAGGAGGACTGCAAATATAAGAAAGGCGAGGAAGTTTTAGTCCATCATGCGGTAAATGGGTCTCAGCTTTGATTCTAGCACAGCATCTAAAACGGCGTCCAGGCAATTGCCAAAGCCGGTACTACTGCTGGCCCAGGTATAATGGCCAGACCGAAGTCGAACGTAACAGCGGTGTTGCACTGACGAAGTCCAAGGAATAGTACACTCTGCGACGGACGGGTGAGATCTGCATTCCAAAGCTCTCCAAGAAAATGAAGATCATGCATTGCTGGGAAACGCACATCTAGCATAAACGCTACGCCAATGGTTCCATTTGCATACGGGAATGTAAAGGGGCTGAACAACGCTCCACTCTCTACTACGTAACTATCCTTGCCAGCAACCTTTGCGTGGATCATCGTGCTCACGCGTGTGCGCTTGCCGGTGAATGTAGCTACACCGTATATGTGACCCATGAAGTTTACATCGTTGATCCATGAACCATTTATTCCAAAAGCGTAGATCTGCTTGCCCCCTTCAATAAGTCCGTTACTACCCTCATACATCGTTGCTTTGATATTGACTGTGCTGAATTGATTCTGCCAGCCTATTCCTGGAACCACGGTGCGCCCACCAGTAACGCTTACTATGTCTCCAATTCCGATGCCGATGGTGGGCATCACGCCTTCTACAAGCGCGAGATAGTGATCTCCCTTGATGCCCTCGGCAGTAGGAAGAATCAGTCCGCGATTCCTGCTGCGGTATGCGTCTTCTTTGAGACTAATCCATGCAATTTCCGATGCGTAAATGCGAGCTCTGCCAAATGGTGTCTTGATGCGTATAAAAGCACCAGCGGTATCGGATGATGTTTCGGTTACTGGACCAGATACAATGTCACCATTGATGAGGCGCACGTAATATTCATATTCGGTGTCGAACTCCATATCCGACAACTCATCATCGCTTATTGATTGGTCCTTCACTTGGTCTTGCGCCTGGGCAGACATTGCAACGATTCCTAGAATAAGTGTGCAGCACACAACCAATACACGTTGCAGGTATTTCATCGTTCTGCGCCTTCGTTAGAGAATGCCAACTGACCGCAAGCAGCATCGATATCTAAGCCACTCGAAGAGCGAATGTTAATCTGCACGCCCTCTTCACGAAGTTGATTTACAAACCAATGAAACTTCTCCACGGAAGACGGCTTAAGGGTTTTTGCAAAGCCCGTAGGCTCAGTAAAATCAATCTCGTGAAACGGGATTACGTTAATCTTTGTTGGCATCCGCCTTGCAAGTTTACCGAGTCTCTTTACATCTGCAGCTGAATCATTGAGACCATCAAAGAGGATGTATTCATACGTCACGCTTTTCCGAGTTTTTCTATAGTAGTATTCAAGGGCTTCAATGAGTTCGGGAAGTTTGTACTTCTTTGCGATAGGCATAAGCTCTTCACGCACGTCTTGTGACGTTGAGTGAAGAGACACGGCCAACTTGATGATCCGCCCCTCATCTGCCATTCTGATAATCCCAGGGACAACGCCGGCAGTGGAAAGTGTAATCCTGCGAGAAGCCACCATCTTGTTTCGCTGGTCGGTAAAGATTGTTGTGGCTCGCATTACGTTGTCGTAGTTATTCATAGGCTCACCCATACCCATGTACACAACGTTGGTGATTTCTTTATCTGAAAACTTCTGTGCCTGTAAAAATTGATCCACGATCTCACCCGCAGTTAGATTACGTGCCAGCTTGAGTGTAGCCGTAGCGCAAAACACACATCCGAGGTTACAACCAACTTGTGTGGACACGCAGAGTGTGAGGCGGCGAGGCTTTCCATCGGCCTCAATCATCTCGCTTGGTATGAGCACACTTTCTACCGAACGCCCGTCGGCAAGATCAAAGAGAAACTTCTTTGTTCCATCAGATGATTCCTGTACTGTCTTGAGTATTACACTCTCGGTCCTAAACTCGTTGCTAAGCTTCTCGCGAAGTTCGTGCGGTAAGAGCGTAATTGCATGAACGTCTGCCACGCGCTGAATGTAGAGCGCATCATACACTTGCTGAGCACGGTACTTCTTTTGTCCATGGTCTAGGAACAGCTGTTCCAACTCGGCAAGAGGAAGCCCCTTGAGTTCTGTTGGTCCTTCAACAATATCGCGCTTCGGTGTTTTCATTGTTATCCAACTAGTAATGCGGTTTGGCGTGCTACAACACTCGACATGGCAACGCCCATGCCATTGCAACCAAATGCAATAAGACAGTTTGGTGAGACGAAACCCACGTAGGGTTGTTTTGTAGCCGTAAAGGCCATAGTTCCGGCCCAGCGGGTTTCAATTTCAACAGATGGGTATTCCGGTAGAATAAGGGTGCAAAGCATGTGCTCAAGAACCAATTGGATGTTCTCGGTAGTCTCGTGCGATGTAGTGCGCTCTCCATCAAAGTCGAGGTTTCTACCACCTCCAAGGAGCACTCTGTTGCCAAGTACTCTAAAATAGTAGTAACCCTCATCTGCATGAAAGGAGCCCCGTAGCCGAAGGTTTGTAAGGGGCTTTGTAACTACTACTTGGCCGCGGCCAGGCACAATGTCTGGTATCTCGGCTCCACGTGCCAATGTAGGAATCATCGCGTTGGTTGCTATTACAACGCGGTCTGCATAGAGCTGCACATCTTGATGTGGTGTGCGGACGTTTAGTACAACCCTACTGCCTTGATCTTCCAGCGCTACTACTTCCGAGCCTGTTCTGATCTGCACTCCCAACCTAGAAGCCAAGTCCCACAGAACATTGATGAGCTTTCCTGAATGTACAGTTCCCTCAAATGGAGTATGAACTAACGTCCGTATTGAGCTGCTCATACCAAAGGAGGCGATAAGATCATTTCTTTGTGTAAATATATCGCAAGAAAAGATCGGTGACAATAGTTCATTGATCTCATCCATACGTTCAAGCGAAGGATGATCATCGAGGAAGATCTCTGATCCACCATCTTCTACGTAACCAACGTCTGCATTTGCACAACGTGACCGAAGTAGCGTGAGGCCCTCGAGCCGACGTTGAACCAGATCTGCCGCCGCCGTTCTTCCCATGATATCAATATCGGAAGCTATCTCACTTAGCGAGCCAACACATGCAAATCCTGCATTGCGAGTAGAAGCACCTGTTGGCAATAGAGAGCGCTCCAAAAGCAGAACGCGCCACTCTGGGTGGCGCGTTACGATATCTATTGCCGTGTTTACCCCCACGATGCCACCTCCAATTACAGCAACATCATACGACGTCCACGATTCAGTTTCCCAAAACGAACGCATTGTTCACCGTTATCAATTTGTAGCTGTCCGAATAGCAATTTTAGCACGCGTTTTGAAAACGGCGCTCTGGAGAGTAAGTATCTCACCAACGAGTACCAGGTTAGCTAACGTGAAGCCAGGAGGAAATGGTTGTGAAGCTGTTGGCTTGAAGTCTCGTGGCCACATGGCTTGGAGCCTACCATTTACGTAGCCACTGTATCCATAGATAAACGAGTCATCTTTTTCAACATTCGTGATTGTTATGCTTCCACTAAGGGGCGCATAAAGATTGCCTGCGTACGAAACAAATGCGCCCTGATCACTCATTGGTGCAAAAGTGCCTGCTGCATTAGAAATGGTAGCGGCCGTGAATGCAAACGTACCCGGTGCGGTAGGGATGGTTTTGAATTTAATTCGAACCGTGGGTGTTCCGCCAACAGGCGTCGTGCTGATGTGAATTTCGTTACCAAATGCTGTGTCGTGAAGCATTGGTACAGAAGTCATTGTTATTATTGGACCGTGAATGATCATTCTACCGCTGAGTTCGACTTTAATTCCAGTTACTGGCGGAGCGTCATACAGCGTGTATAGTTCTTGCGTTGGTTGTGGACCGCTAGGGCCATCCTCACATGATGTAAGGACTAAGGCTGCAGCGGCGAGCCCAATGATGATAAACGTCTTCATGGTATTCTCTCGTTTACAGGGTGTAGTTAAATGCCAAGTTTGAATTGATAGCTGAGTCCGAGGTGGACGGACACTGGCGCAAGGTTGATTACGCTAGACGATGTGTTTGAAACTAGTGGAACACCAAGGTTGTTTACCGGGTATCCATTTGTATACGTGCCATCGTTATACAAGCCAGTCAACCAATATTTGGCAAGAAGATCTATCGTCAGAATGCCAATATCAGAATCCCACAAATTTATGGCTCCACCAATTCGAAGATCGATTGCTGTAGTCATTGTGCTTTTGTCTACGATAAACTTTGTGGATGTATTGGTAGGATGCCACATTTCTCCCTTCATAGGAAAGTTGAAACCAGCACCAACCATAACACCGTAGAGACTGATCTGGGGAGCAATCGTGAAATACGTATACCGTTCTATGGTATACCCCTTCCAACCTGTCTTGGAGTCAAAAAATTCATACGGTCTCGTTCGTGTACCAACCGTAGAGATTCCAAGATCTAACCGTCCACCGATCTTTGAGGTCTTCGAAAAAGGGGCAAACACCATTATGCCGTAGTTCTGAAGAAACCAAAAGTCATGATTGACTTTACGGCCCTCTGCATTGTCAAGGGCTATACCTCCTGAAACAATTCCTAGTGTTGGCCCAACTCTCAACACATATTTAGTGGGTGCTGTAGCGGCCACTGCAAAAGCGGTAGCTGAGTCAGCAGCAGTTGGCTTTGTATTATCTGTCTGTGCAATAATCGGCAGTGACAGAAGTAAAAGCATAAGAATGACAAAAAGTCGATGCATTTAACCCTCTCCTCAAGTTTGTGCGTATTTTCTCGTAGACCTGCAAAAATACGACGGAAAACAACGCTGTAACGCACGGCCTTGTAATGGTTTCTTATATCTGTCACCAAGATCAACCGGACATGACGTATACCCTTTTGACCGATGAGGAGCTGTTTGCACTTGTGCGAGACGGCAACGATGAGCAGGCCTACCGGGCTTTGTTCAAGCGTTATGATAAAAGGGTCTATGCCTACTGCCTCAGAGCCCTCGGGTCTCACGACGATGCACAGGACATGTTTCAGACTATCTCGATGACGGTTTTTGACAAACGAAAATCATTTTCTGACGGTTCATTCGCAGCTTGGTTGTTTACAATTGCTCGTAATTTTTGCCTCAAGGCACTACGAGGGCGAAAACACACAACGGAGTTAACAGATGATGTGATGCCCCTTGACGAAGCAGAATCTCGAAGTGATGACTTCATGCTACGCCAAGCCCTTCACAAAGCCATTAGTGGTTTGCCAGAAGAATTCAGAGACGCATTAGAAATGAAATACTTCGATGATCTGCCCTATGAAGACATCGCAACGGCTTTAGATATAACGGTTTCACTAGCAAAGGTCCGTGTGTTTAGAGCAAAAAAAATGATCCAACAATCCATGTCCACGATAATCAACGAACTACGATGACGAATCAAGAACTTCTCTCCGGCTTCCTCGACCGCTCGCTGAACGAGGACGAACTTCTCGAATTCGAAGCGCGACAAAACACGTCGCCTGAATTCGCTAGCGAAGTGCGCGAAATGCTCACCGTTGAAGATCTTCTCACACAGTCTGCGCCGCGCCTGAATTACCCTGTTGGCTTTCTGTCGGCTGTTGAGTCTTCTATTGCGCTAAAGGTTGCTGCCGGTGTTGCCGCAACCGGAGTGTTTGCAGGAATCGCTCACAGCGTATGGGGCTGGATAGCAGGAGGAACGGCAGCTGTCGCAATAGGCGGCGGAGCATTATACATGGCCAATTCTCATTCTGAACCCGCTACAAATCTGGCTGCGCCCGCCGCTGTATCTGCGTTACCATCACGGCCGCCGATAGCGCCAGAACCAACACCATCTTTGCCACCAACCACCTCTCCGATGGTTGAACCAAAGAAGACCACTTCCGTTGAAACGCCGCGTACTCCAAATGCAGAAAGTGTGTTGCTCAAAGCCAATGCTGATAACTCACCGTCAGTCACCAAACAACTGACGGCAGACTACGAAAAATGCAAGGGTTCTAACGATCATATTCGTTGTTCTCAACTTGCATTGAGTATTGGACGCCAGCTTCGTAAGGATGGTGAAGGAACCGAAGCTCGGCAATATCTTGAAGCAGCAATTCAACACGCTCGAGCGATGAAACTCATTGATTTCGAAATCGATGCCAATGGTGAACTTGGTTTGCTCGAAGTTTCCGAAGGCAACGAGCAACGTGCTGCGTTGGCATTTACACGTGCTATTGAGCAAGGCCACCAGTCTCAAAAGAATGTAGATCGGTGGAGGGTAGAACTTGAGAAGCTGACGAAGAAATAATCGTCTTGTCCTATCGGCGCTCTTCCTTGATGTACAATTCAGCACGCTGATAGAATTCTTTCTCAGGGGGCACAAGCCCTCTCCGAAACCAAGCAGCTGCGTCTAGGGGCTTCTTTATAACAGGAGCGCCAGATAACAAGTACTCAGCGTTGTCCTGCATAGTAGCGGGATAGAACTCGACCGATGTAAAGGCAGGAGCACCTTCAAACAGCTCGGCATCCGGAGTTGAGATAAAGTCCGGAGGTAGCACTCGCAGTACTTCTGTTCTAGGAATAGCAATGCCAGTGGCGTCAGTCAGGGACTGAGAACGCATGACGATTCGTCCCGGTTCACTGCGTGTGGATGCCCCTTCCATGTCATCAAGCCGTAGCTCAATAAGAATCTGTTGCGATAGAACGGCATCGGTCTCGAGATTGTCGTTCATGTTCCATACCAACGCCGTTGGCACCGAGCCAGTATCGCTGAATGTCCGAACTGCACGTCCTGATTGCAGCATGTTGATACTCCATCTTCGCACGCCCGCCTCACTTATCACTTCAGGCATAACACGTACCTGAGGCAGACGGGATTCGTTTTGGACGCTCGTTGCTACAAGTGGTTTGAGCAAAATGCGGGTAGCGTCTACAAACATGACCCAAGCAGGCTGCGAGGCCTGCCCTTTCAGAACCTTGATAAAAAGTTTCTTAGGGCTGATACCCCACGTCTGTACAAGATACGTCTGCAGTGCCTCGCACCGTTCCTGTGCAAGCCCCTTACCAGCATCCGTTCCATCGTCATACGTAACGAGTGAACACGCAACAGTTGGGTGAAGGCGAAGTCTGAAACCAATGATGTTCAGAACATTGTATTGCCAGTGCGTAACAGCTTCGGTAATTGCCGTCTGCTCCTTCCATGCAATTGTAGTAGTTGCTGAGAGCTGAACATAACGTGCTGGAATTGTAGACACGGCAGCATCAAAAACAACCAATGGCATAAAGGGCACTGTTCTTTCAATTCTATATCGTTGTGCGCTAACGCGTGCATCATCTCGTACACTTCCGTCGTCATGCACAAAGGCAAGACGTAACGAGCCCCGCAGCACGGCAGGGGGCTTAGGTAGGAGGGTTTGATAACGCTCGAAAATAGTTACACGCACGATGTTTCCGTCCACGATTGAGTCAGTTCTGGTTGACTCTAGCGTGGTAGACCTTTCTCGCACTTGCGCACTAAGCCCAACTATGGTGTCACGCTGTACAACAACCACACGTTCCATCAACGGGGCGTCTGCAGTTGCAACTGTGTCTTCGCCGTTGTCTTGTACTCCGAACACATATCGAATACCAATGCCGAAGGATACGGACTGGGTGCGTAGAGCGCCATCACCATTGAAGGAACCAAACATCAATGAGTAACCTATCTGCGGCGTGAGTAGCAGATTTTCTTTATGAGTTAGTGGCAGCAATGCTTCAGCGCCGATGGCAAGCCCCGGAACAATACTCGCGAGATTGGGAGTTGCACCTGCACCCGTTGTCTGTTCTACACTTCCATCAATAAACGAAAGTCCGTTTGGGTCTGTAAATCTTTGCGTCTGTACATAATCGGACAACGTGGGGATCAAGAATGGAATACTTGCGGTAACGGCCAACCAAGATCGCGGTGAAAAACGAATTAGCGGTTCTATGGACAGTGCAGTTACATTTACCTTTAAATCGTGCTGTAGCGTGGCAAGGTATATAACGCCGTTTTCCGTAGCAATCGGAACGCGCTCTGATGCAGAATAGATCATGCGTTGAGACTGCCCACCAACCCTAGCGCCAATGCGCCAATTTCCCGAGAGTGGCACGTCTGCACCAAAACCAAACCAAGGTCTTGTGCTTCCAGATTGAGAAGAAAACGTGAGCTGGCTAGGCGCTGGTATTCCCGGAATAGAAGTAAATGAGCCAATTGGAACAACAATAGCAGCGCCTCCACGAGCTTCAACAGCTAGCGGAGGGGGCTTCTGTTGAGCGTAACTCAACGTAGTGGCACATAGCCACAAGACAAATATGAACCTTGGCATCGGTGCAAAATAGGACTACTGTACCACGAACACACGCACAACACTATTAATCGTGTTGCCAGAAGCCCCCTCAACGATGAGTCGGGCGTAATATGTACCGGGTGTTAGGGAAACATCAGAGGAACCACCAGAGCTAATCGAAAACTCACGTTTTCCAGTTCGGAGCTGCGCCGTTAGATCAGCCCTAATCTGCCCGATTCCATCAATCACTGTTAGTCGGCCAACTTGAGCTGCAACGTTTCGGATACTGAGCGTGGACTGAGTAATCACTGGGTTAGGGTCTACGTCTGCCACCAATGTCCCAAGAAACGGATTCACAAGCCGCTGTGCACCATCCTGGTAGCGCCAAACATTTGTCACAACAATAGTATTTGTGTCTGGCGAGTTTGTTTGCGTGGTTCCTGCTTCGTCTATATAACCTAACTGCATCATGGCAACAGGGGTAAAGCTGGCATCACCAAGGGTAACAACAAATCGAAACGTTCCAATAACTTGAGGGCTTGTAGAGAACACAAACATTCCATTAGCGCCCTGCCTGTCTAATGCAAGAATAGGACGGTCATCAACAACGGAAACAGTTTGGCCGGCTTGAAGAAGGGGCACTACCATTGAAGGATTGTACGTTACATCACAGATCCACGTGCGTATACTCAATGGCCGGTCTATGGGATCAGTGGTTTCTGCAACGATATCTACGTCAACCGTATCGCCTATTCGTTTGAGTAACGTGTCAATCAAAAATCTGACCGAAAGTTTTACAGGGCGCGGCGCTACCACAACGTTTGCTATGATAATCGTAGAATCAATCGGCTCACTATCTTTTGCTGAACGTAATAGAGCAAAACCGTATCGCGAGCTGTCTAACGTTGTTGGAGCACACGTAAGCTCAACTACAATCTTTGATTCATTTGATGGACCAACGGGGCTCAGTAATCGTGCTGTAACGGAACCAGCCCTCTGCCGAGGAGCAATTGTATAGCTGAACGGCACCGATATCTTCTTTGTAGGCAGTTCGATTGTTACCGTGTCCTTCTTTATTATGCCGATGTTCATGTTTGTAAAACTGACAGTTTTCTCGGATGGCATTCGTACACCTTCACCAACGTAGTGCACGCGCATCGTGTCGAGTGGTACGTTCGGACCAAGTCTAAATACTCGAACGATTTTGATTGTATCTAAAAACCGCCCGGAACTTGTTGGTTGAAACGAGAACGCAAAGGCCAGCGTATCACCACCTACAGGTATTGGACCGTTTAGCGTAAGAAGCTCAAACGGTGGGGTGATTTTACCGAGGATCTCCCACCGAACATTTTCGTCGAGATTTGCTCTCACAAATACTATTCTTCGGCTGGAATCACCAGTGAGCACCTGACCGAATTCAATTCTTTCATCCCGTATTACTCGGAAGGCCGTTCCAAAAAGTCGAATACGGATCACGTCATTTTTTGGCGTTAGTGCTGGGCGCCGTTCAAGTATGATCTCGTCCCGAAAGTCACCGGGAAGCAGTGGGTTGAACTCGACTTTTATTCTGACTTCGCCGTTTTTTATTCGCAAATCTTGCAGTTGCGTGCGCATCGTGAACGGATCTATGCAACTGTCTCTAACAACAAAGCCCCCTATGCCTTGTAAGCCAGTTACCCGGAGCTCCATTTCCTTAAGCGCACCCACTGATACGGGGGCAAAGTTCATTGATTCTGAAATCGTCCTCCCTGGCTGAGCATCCAAAGCGGATGGCAGAAGGAAGACGGTTAAAAGCAATATGGTAAGGCAAATACGCATGAATTCGGTTCGAGATATATAACCCGCATCGGCGGGTTGGGTTACAAGTTATTGTGCAATGAGAGTACAGGTAGTTCCATTCCATTCCTGTCTTGATACGCTGCCTGAACCCTTAACCCTCACCTCAAACCCAGAGGCATGCAGAACTGTTATAGCCCTGCGAAGTGAGAATCCAGTTAGATCAGGTCGCCTACCCAAAGAATCGCTGGCAGGGGCTTCCAGCCGCACGAGAGAGCCCCTACTCAACCGTGATCCTGAGGGAGGATTCTGGCGCAGCACTAACCCAGAATCTGAGCGAGGGTCAGACCGAAGTCCAAGTCTTCGCAACACGGACTCTGCCGTTGAAATGCCTAGGCCCCTTACCTCGGGTACTATCACGGTGTCTGCCTCTGCAGAAGCAGCAATGTGTTGCCGTGTTCCAGGATCTAGTTGGAGCATGGTCATTGTTTTTTGAACGATCCGTCTAAAGATTGGAGCCGCCGTTGCACCACCATAGATACTTGTTGTTGGTCTGTCTAGCATAACAATCATTGCAACACGGGGCTTATCAGCCGGGTAGTACCCAACAAAGGAAGCCGTGTAGTTTTGGCGACTGTATTCACCGGATGAGAGTTGCTGTGCGGTTCCTGTTTTACCTGCTATTCTAACCCCTGCAATACGCGCCTCTTGGCCCGTACCACGTTCAACAACACCAACCAACATGTCTGTTAGCAGATATGCTGTTTGTTGGCTTACAACCCGCCTAATTTGCTGAGGTTTGAACTCTTGAATCACGCTTCCTTCGGCAGTTCGAATACTCTTCACTACATGCGGCTGCATAAGAAGCCCACCGTTGGCAATTGTAGCATATGCATCAAGTACCTGCAAGGCAGTGGCACTGAGCTCATATCCAAATGCCATGTATGTTTTTGTTGATGCATCAAATTCATTGGGTCGTTTTAGTCTCCCACGAACTTCACCGGGTAGATCAATACCACTCGGTATGCCAAATCCAAAGTCGCGAACGTATTTGTAATACACCCTGTCATCAAGCTTTCGCACGATTGTTGCAAACACTACGTTCGACGATTGTTCAAGTGCGCCGCGAAATGTTGTTTGTCCAACGGGGTGATCATCCCGAATGGAAACGCCACCAGCCATCATCATGAGCCCGCTGCCTCCATCTACTTTATCATTGGGAGCCATTGCTCGCTCTTCTAGTAGGGCGGCTGCGGTAATGGCCTTCATCGTTGAGCCTGGCTCATACTGATCAGCAATGGCTCTGATGCGTATGGCGTTATTCGATGCCTTGTCTAATCGTGTTGGATCAAATGAAGGGTACGAAGCCATCGCTAGTATCTCACCTGTTGACGGTTCGATGGCGATGACTGTTCCAGACGTGGCACCAGATTCAATTACACCACGTGCAAGTTCTTGCTCGGTAACGCGCTGCATCTCGAGATCAATTGTTAGCTGAAGGCCTTGGCCATTACGCGGCGCTTCACGCTCTGGGTCTACTCCTGGACGTAGCCGGCCACGCCCGTCCCGTTGCATCACAACAAAGCCACTTTGTCCGCGGAGCAAGTAATCATATTGAAGTTCAAGTCCACTGAGCCCGTTATTATCAACGTCTGTAGTGCCGATGAGCTGTGACGCTAGCGGACCGTGCGTGAAGGATCTCTTGGGCTCGCTTACTCGGATTAACCCGCGATCGTGAATTGTGTCCAACACGGGAAACATCACGGTATTTACGCCACGTGCCAGCCACACAAAACGTCCTTCTGCATTCTTCAACTTGTTGAGATACACACGCGCAAGTTCTCCGTCGGCTGCAGCTAGAAGCTGGGCGCACATCTCAGGGTGCTCAACCATGGTTGGGTCTGCTGCAAAGGACGTAGTCTTCATCATTGATGCTAGATCATGCCCATTTCTATCAACCAGTTTGCCTCGCTCGGCACGTAGCGGAACCCTGCTCTCATATTGTTTCTTTGCAAGGTCCCTGTAGCGAGCTCCTTCCACTACCTGTACCCAGAAGAGTCGGCCTAGAACAAATAAGAAAGCAATGCTAAACAGTAGGGTTAGGAGGCCGGACTTCCAGCGAATTGGCTCATATGTTGGTTCCACAACGTTCACCGTTGTACCGTCCGTTCAAGAACTGTGGGTGCCTGTTGGGGAGGTATGAGGCCCAGACGGTCTTGTGCGATGCGAGTAATGCGTTCTGCAGACTGCAACCGATACGTCTCGGTGCGCAAGCTCTCGTTTACTGAACGAAGCGAGTCGATCCCCTTCTTCAAGGTCTCAGTTTCTACAAGCAACTTCTTTACTGCAATAACATTGCTAACGTATAACACGGTTGCTGCTGCACTTACGAAGGCGAGTGCAAAAACACTCCATCGATTTAGCAGCCGCCGTTGCTTGACGAGAAGTGGTGGCTCCTTTGTTGGAAGGGGCTCATCATCTGGTGGAAGTGGGAAGGTACCTCGTACAGCCATCAACGAACCTCTGCACCGGGTCCGACGTTGAAATCGGCTGGTACAACAAGAGTAAGAACACCATCGGCGTTTGATGCCGCAAGTACCATTCCTTGAGATTCCATTCCCATTAGTTTTGCTGGTGTAAGATTGGCAACCACCACGATGGTTTTGCCAATGATATCTTCTGGTGCGTAATGTTTTGCAATACCAGCAAGAATCTGCCTGCGCTCGGTTCCGATATCAACTTGTAGCTTCAGCAGTTTCTCCGACTTCGGAACTCGTTCGGCTTCGATCACAACGGCTGTGCGAAGCTTAACCTTGCTGAAATCATCAATCGTTATAAGATCGAGTACTCCTGGGGCCAGGTCTTGCTTATCACCAAGCTTTGCTACTTCATGTTCTACCACTTCGTTCTCCACCTTTGTAAATAGTATGGTTGGCTCCGCAAGAATCTGGCCTGCTGCTAGCTGAAGTTCATGTGCAGAGGTCCATACATCATCGTGATTGGTGTTTTGCTTAGGCGCACCAACGTTGACTGCGCAACCAACCATCTTCTGCATAGTCTCTGCTGCAACTGGACAGAAGGGGGCAAACACAACAGAGAGTGTACGTATTGCTTGCAAACAATAATGCATGGTGGCCGCACAATCGTCTACATCTGTCTTAATGCTCTTCCACGGTGCCTTGTCGTTGAAGTACTTATTTGCCGCACGGGCAACGTTCATTGCCTCCGTTGCCGCATCCCGAAACCGATATGCATCAAGATTCATACCCACGGAAATGTGGCCATCATAAAGTGCTGCTAAAAATGTGTTTTCGTGTTCTGTAACAACAAATCCTTCTGGCAATGCCGGAACAGCACCATTAAAGTTCTTGAAGACGAATTGCACAACGCGATTAACGTAGTTGCCAAGGATGGCAGCGAGTTCGTTATTTGTGCGCGACTGAAAGTCCTTCCACGTGAAGTCACTATCGCGTGTCTCAGGCATATTCATCGTAAGCATATACCGAATAATGTCCTTGTGCTGCGGTTCTGGAAATGCCTCTAGGTACTGCGCAACATCTATTGCCCAGTTTCTACTCTTGGAGAACTTCCTACCCTCAAGAGTGAGGAACTCATTGGCAGGAACATGTTGTGGAAGGATGTATCCTTCATCTTTGCGAGTAGATAAAAGAATCGGAAAGATGATTGTATGAAAAACGATGTTGTCTTTGCCAAGAAAAGCAGTGTATTGTGTGTCACTATCGCACCACCATCTTCGCCAGTCCTCTGCACTGCCTTCATTGATTGCCCACTGTTTTGTTATTGAGATGTAGCCAAGTACAGCCTCGAACCATACATACAACACCTTTCCTACTGCACCATCTATAGGAACTGGGATGCCCCATGACATATCGCGTGTAGCCGATCGTTCTGCAAGACCTTGTTTAAGCCACGACCTACTTTGTTGCAAGACGTTGTCTTTCCACTCGCCTGCGTGACTTGCGATATACTCTTCGCACCATTGCTGAAACATGTCGAGCCGGAAGAACCAATGTCTCGTTTTCTTTACAAGGGGCGTCTTGCCACTAACAAGTGATCTCGGACTCTTGAGATCAAGTTGATTGTAATATGCGCCGCAGTTATCACACTGATCTCCACGCGCTTTGTCATATCCACAGTTTGGACAAGTCCCTTCAACGTACCTATCAGGCAAGAACATGTTGGAAACGTCATCATAGAACTGATCTTCTTCCCGCTCTACAAGGAGCCCCTTCTTTTGCCATACAAGAAAAAACTCTTGTGCAGTTTGCGTATGGATTGGGTTCGACGTTCTGTCATAGAGATCAAAATCGATGCATAGGCCGGCAAGGGCATGAGCATTGGCTTCGTGATATCGATCTATAACCGCACGAGGTGTGGTTCCTTCCTTTTCCGCTGCAATGGTAATGGCCACGCCGTGTTCATCAGAGCCGCAGATGGAAAGTGTGTGGCGGCCGTTTAGTCTACAGTACCGCGCATAGATGTCTGCCGGCAAGGTTGAACCAACTACGTTGCCAAGATGTGTAATGCCGCTTGCATACGGAAGGGCAGATGTAATGAGGTATCGTTTTGGAGTGCTATTCATACATCACAATGTCCGTGGCGATGTGAGTAGCAACAGTATCGTCTGTGAGTATCCGTATCAGTGCCAGGGCAAATTCGAAAGCTGTTCCTGCACCTCTGCTCGTAACAATCCGTCCGTCTACTGCCACTCTATCAAGTGTGTATGTGTACGAGGAGAGTACATCGGCTGTTGAAGGGTGAGACGTTACTACAGTGCGAGGAGGAAGCAATCCATATTCGTGGAGAACCGTAGTAGCAGCACATATAGCTGCGATCAAGCCCTTACCTGCGGCGTGTTTTGTTAGAATCTGGTGTAGCGTTTGGTTCTGGCTGAAGTTTGTTACGCCTTGACCACCGCCGGGCAAGACAATCGCATTGAAGTTGTCATCATCCGTCAGATCTTCTAGTAGAACATCTGGAACTAATCTCACACCTCGCGAACACACAACAACATGACCATCGCCAGCAACGGTTACATTCAAGCCTGCACGACGTAACATATCGATGATGATAACGGCCTCCATCTCTTCGGTGCCGTTGGCTATCGGAACAAGAACAGTCTTCACTCGTTCGTACCAAGATCTGGTCGTCTGATTTTCCCGCCTTCGTGACCCGTTAGGCCGATGTGAATAAATGCCCCAATCGCCACCACAATAAACACGGTTGAAAGCAACTTTGCAGAGCTCATAGATTTCCATTGAGCATAGAATGACGCGCCAGCGAATGCAGCGGCTGCAAGCATTATCCACAATGAGATTGTTGCCATGTCTTCATGAGCCTCAATCACAGACTTCTGTATTCCCGCAATGTTCTCAATACGCTCTTCGGCTGGTTCTCCAGACAGATATGTAGGTACCACAGCAAGCGCCATAACAAAATACATTGCAAGGCCAGTGATACCAATTGCCTTGTTGTGAGCAAAGTGCCCAACTACAACAACCAGTAATGCCACAAGTGCTCCGATGATCGGAACATGATTAAGTAGTAGATGAATCTGTAATGCGTCCATGATTTATTCCCATTCGATTGTTGCAGGGGGCTTCGATGATATGTCGTACACCACTCTGTTAATGCCGCGGACTTCATTTATAATTCGATTGCTCATCCGAGCAAGAACATCATAAGGCATATGAAACCAGTCCGCCGTCATACCGTCCGTGCTCGTTACTGCACGCAGTCCGCACACATTTTCATACGTTCGTTCGTCGCCCATTACACCCACGGTACGCACGGGAAGCAACACAGCAAACGCTTGCCAGATATCGTTATACAAACCTGCGTTTCTGATTTCTTCGAGGTAGATTTCGTCAGCGTCTCTAAGTATATCCAGCTTCTCAGGCGTAATTGAACCTGGGATCCGGATTGCTAGGCCGGGGCCAGGAAATGGATGCCGTTCAATGAACCAATCAGGGATGCCAAGTTCTCTACCAACGGCTCTAACCTCGTCCTTAAAAAGCTCACGAAATGGCTCAATGAGTTTGAGGTTCATCTTTTCTGGTAAGCCCCCTACGTTATGATGTGTCTTGATTGTAGCAGATGGTCCCTTTGTGCTAACAGATTCAATCACATCTGGATAGAGAGTTCCTTGAGCGAGAAATTGCGCATCAGAGAATTTGGTTGCTTCAATTTCAAACAAGTCGATAAACGCTCCGCCGATTATCCTACGTTTTTTCTCGGGGTCTTCAACGCCAGCGAGTCTAGTGAGAAACATTTCGCGGCCATCAATGAGGTCAACGGTCATGGAGAAGTGCGTTTTAAACATCTCAATAATGTTGTCGCTCTCTCCTTTGCGCATCAAGCCACTATCGATATGGATGCAATGAACCTGATCACCAATGGCTTTATGCAGGAGCACAGCCACAACTGTGGAATCAACGCCACCGCTAAGTGCACAGATCACTCCACCGTTACCAACGGTTGACCGTATCTCAGCAACGGCTGCATCGATAAACGATGTAGCGTTCCATGTTGGGGAACAACCGCAGATAGAGATCACAAAGTTGCGGAGAATCGTTTTGCCATCGGTGCTATGGTGTACTTCAGGATGAAACTGCACACCCCAGATTTTTCTGCTGATATCACGAACAGCACAAATACCTGCGTTTTCTGTGTGAGCGATTTTCTCAAAGCCGGTGGGGATCTCTGTAATGTGATCTCCATGACTCATCCATACCTGCGTAGTGGTGCCCATGCCATGAAAGAGATCACTCGTATCGTCTATCTCCAATATTGCTCTACCGTATTCTCGTCTGGCTGCTTTATCTACAGTTCCACCGAGCTGATGAGCTATCAGTTGAAGGCCATAACATATGCCAAGCACTGGCACACCCATAGTAAAAACATCAAACTCTGGGATGGGTGCTTCTTGTGCGTAAACGCTTGAAGGACCACCAGAGAGTATGATGCCTCTTGGAGCCAGAGCAACGAGTGCTTCTCGTGATATAGAATACGGGTGGATCTCTGCATACACGCCAGACTCGCGCACCTTACGGGCAATGATCTGTGTGTACTGCGAACCGAAGTCTAGAATGATGATGCGTTCTGCGTGAGTCATGGAACAAAGTTACCATGTTAGCAGAATGCAAATGGCATGTCTTCTATTGTTCTATGTAGTCGAGGTCCTTGCCATAGGTTTCCTTAAGAAAGGAGAGTCCAACAAAGGCAATTGCCATGCTGATAGCGCCAACGATAATTGCACTTGATACAAGGGGCTGACCAGGGATGAGGTCGATGTCGCTCTTGCGAAGCGAGGAAAAAAGGTATAGGGCAGGGAGCAAACCTCCTCTAACAACATTTGGTATCGTTGTTGCCACGGTAGCTCGGAGATTGGTTCCGAACTGTTCGGCGGCTGTGGTCACAAAAACTGCCCAATACCCTACGCTAAAGCCGAGAACACCTGTTTGGAGGTAGGTAAGTTCTGCAGACTTTGCTGGTGTAAACAGGTACCAGGCAACCGATGCCGTTGTGAGAATCAGGAATACAAGGATGGTTCTGCGCCTACTCTTAAGAAACTGGCTAATTAGCCCGCTCATAAGGTCGCCCGCGGCTAGGCCCACATATCCCCACATCACCGCTTGCCCGGCCACCACGGTTGTGGAGCCCCCTCCCTCACGGGTAAACTCAGGAGCAAACGTTACGAGGATTCCAATTACGAACCAAACGGGCACACCAATAGAAACATTGCTGAGATACGTTCCTAAGCGCTTTCGTGTAAAGATCATCATCACGTTGCCGCGCACTGCTGGCGTGTCTTCTAGGCGCTGGAACATGCCAGATTCGCGCACGCGCACACGCATTGCCAACAGGCACAGGCCCAATATGCCTCCAATGATGTAGGCCACCCGCCAGTCTGATAACGAATGCACGGCATACGCACCTACGGCTCCCAGAATTCCCATGGAGGCAACAACCGTTGTGCCGTAGCCTCTTGTATTCTTGGGCATTACCTCGCTAACAAGGGTAATTGCCACACCAAGTTCACCTGCCAAGCCAATACCGGAGAGGAAACGGAAGACGGCATACATTGGAACGCTCGAAACAAAGGCCGTTACAATGTTCATGATGGAATACAGGAGAATGCTTCCAAGGAGAACGGACAAGCGGCCTCGCTTGTCTGCCAGTGCACCAAAGAGCAAGCCCCCTATCAGCATACCAACCATTTGGGCGTAGAGGATGATCTCGCTGGCGTCTTGTAAACCAGAAGCGGGCACGCCGATAGCGGTAAGAGACTCTGGCCGCACGATTGCGTATAGGATGAGGTCGTAAATATCCACAAAGTAGCCAAGCCCACAGACCAACACGGTAAGCCAAATGCGATTGTCGGTCTTTGACGGTGATGAAAGTGTGTTCATGAGTTCTCAGATAGTTTTCGCAGGGATTCTGGCCCAAAGGCCTGAGGTAGAAGGGCGGCCAGGTTATGCATTTTCTGTATTCCACTAAGCGTGGCACATACGATAGGCATGTCTGGATTACATTCCGAGAGTACCTGTCTGCATGCACCACAAGGGGCTACTGGCTCTTCTGTATCGGTAACAACTACACATAGTACGATATCACGCCTACCTGCAACGGTGGCGGCTGCTGCGGCCGCCCGTTCGGCACAATTGGTCAATCCGTAGCTTGCATTTTCTACGTTGCAGCCAACATGGATGTTACCATCGGCGTCCACCAACGCTGCTCCAACGAAGAACGAGGAATATGGTGCGTACGCCTTCTCTCGGGCAGCGCTTGCGGCTGCAACGGCAGCATGTATCATTGCGGTATCTACCTGTTTTGTCATATACCAATCTACGTATGGATCTTTCACGTTCGCTTCTTCGCTGGTATAGTAGGAATGCTCGTACGTTTCCATGGCGGACAAACGAGCCCAACCCATACGTTGTTCTTGTTTCCGAAACCATGTTGCAACAGACACAGGCCGCTCGTGTGGCAGAAGCCCTCCCTAGATTCCTGATTCGTTATCCAACCGTCTACGCTTTGGCCCAAGCAACAAATGGTGACATGATTAGATCATGGCAAGGCATGGGCTATAACTCACGGGCTCTACGCCTACGAGATGCTGCTAAAGTTGTGGTAGAGGAGTTTGAAGGGAGTATCCCTTCTGACGTTGTGATCCTACGAACGCTGCCAGGAGTGGGTCCGTACACCTCTGCCGCCATTGCTAGTTTTGCTTTTAACAAGTGGGTTGTAGTGCTCGACGTTAATGTGCGCAGAGTGTACTCGCGTCTCTTAAAACAACAACGTTCAACATCGGATGTTGAGTCGGACGCAGAACTGAACTCATTTGCCGAAGCACGTATTCCCGCTCGGCGTTCAGCATTATGGCATCACGCCGTAATGGATCTTGGATCTACGATTTGTACAAGCCGAAGGCCTGCATGTGATGTGTGCCCACTAACATCTATGTGTCCGTCGAGTGGACTGTTGGTAAACGTTGAACGAACACGTGCCGTAGAACCAATGTTTCGCAATATCCCTCAGAGGATATGGCGTGGGCGTTTAATAGAGGAGCTGCGAAAAGTCCTTCCTGGGCAGTTCATTCACGTGAACACATTGTTCGCAGAAACTACAGAGACTATACTTACATCAGATGACAGGCCGTGGTTTTTGACCGTACTCAAGAAGTTGGAATCAGAAGGGCTTATTATTCGCACCAAACACTTCGTGCGTCTCGCCGACTAAAACGTGAATGACAATCCGGCAGAGAAGATATTAAAGGTACTCACGCTGTAGTCGAGTGCTATACGTGCCGGCCCATAGACGAACGATGCCCCGATTGTCCACCTAACATTTGTATTGGTAGAACTCACAACTGACGTTTGTGGTTGCTGATCTCCGGGCTGTTCGGTTGTTGGTATCGACGGTTGTCCCTCAGTAGGAGGAGGAGGAAGCAAACCGAGCTCAACTTGGGTTTCCTGTGGTAGCGTATAGATGTACTTCGTCGAAACGGAAATACTCTCGTACGCTAGCCCCGTGTAGATGTCGAGCATCTCCCAGAGATTTTTACTTGCATGGATATTGGCGCTAAAGATTGTTGCATCAGCATCAAGCTTCGCCTGTGTAAGACCAACGGTGTTCGTAAGGTTTGTACCTTGATATACTCCTTGTACTGCTACGTCAAACCAGCGCTCAGGGAAATATTGAGACAAGCTGTGTTTTAGTCCAACTCCCCAGAAAGAGAATCTTCCAACATTTTGATCAAACTCCACTGGTGGAATAAAGCGGATAAGCAGTTCGGTACCATGCCAAGATCCGATTTCGATCTGCGGTACGGCAGCAATGATCTTGGACATGTTAACGCCTGGTGGCAACGTTAGTCCCGTTACAAAATTGACGTTCGATATAAGAGTGTCAAGTGTGGCCTTACCTGCACTGTCTAGTAGTTTATACTCGGGACGATTGTGTAGAACAGCAACTAACTGTGCATTGGTTGGTAGACCAACGGCGTTTCCTGGTTTGTACCCAAAGAGCGTTGCAGCACTGTCTGGTACGCTTATAAAGCCACTGTCTTGCGAGTCTCGCAACAGTTCCTGCACTAGCATTGTTGCTAGCCCGAGAGTATCAGAGTACTTATTTCCAATTACATACTTTGGTTTTCCTCGGTCAATAATGATCTCACCATATTTCGGGAGCTCCGTTAAAACATTAACGTGTGGGCCTAGGTTGATATTCGGCGTGTACCAGCGTTGGTCTTCGTTGATGTATCCAGCCATGCCATTAACGCTCACCCTCACGTATGGTTTGGCAACGGATGCCGGCACATAGGCGCGGTCGTAGAACCTAGCGTTAGATGTAGCATTGATGGTATTTACCATAGGCTGAATATAGGGGACCGCATTGCTCTCAAAAAGATTCTTTACAATGGCGCGCGTTATATCAACGGCCAATGGATCATAATACTTTATAGTCTGAGCGCCTAGCCCCAACGAACACACAAGTAGAGATGCGATTAGTATCGAAATTCTCATAATCAGGAGAGCAGCTTCTTTCGAATGATGAAATAGAACGGCAAGGCGATGACTACAATCATAATAATCGCAAATAAATCAAATGCTAGCATAAATACATGGCGAATAACCCACCAAAAAATATTGAGTGTGATAAATCCTGCAATGAGTGCCAGGATGATTGCTAAGACTATTTTGATATTCATGACGTGGTTATTTCGTTCAACATGTTTGCCAATGTATGCGCAGCAATACGACGTTCGTATTGAGCTATGGTTGTAATATCGGGCTTAGTAATCTGTTCGCCCTTTTCCCACCGATCAAAAAACGTGCCGATGATCTCGGCAATTCCTTCAATATTGTCTTGAGAAGCACTGGCTCCGGCAGCGGTTTCATCAATCAGCGTTGCAATAGCACTACCATGAGGTGCAAGTGCAATGATCGGACGTCCAACGCCGAGGTATTCATAGACCTTTCCAGGGACGATGTCGGCACTCTCCTTGGCATCATCAACGATTAATAGTGAGGCTTCAGAGCTCATAACGTATCCAATACTCTCAGAGTGAGGAACATAGCCAACTACATCGATTGAAGGCGCAAACGGTGATGAGGTAAACATGGCATGAACTTCGTCCCCAAAGCGCCCAACAAATCGAAGGTGTACTTCATCGGGGGATACCCGTCCTCGTGATGCTAACAAGTCCAAGGCATCGAGAAAAGATTTTGGGGTGCGCCTTCCATACATAGACCCAGTATACGTTACAGTAAACCGATCATTTCTCGTATATGTCACGGATGGAAAATCAGAGGCATCAAAACCATTTGGTACGTGCCGGAACTTCCTTCTGTCCAGCGTAGGATACTTGCGGACTGCATCGTCAATGATTCCAGTCCAAGCACATTCTACCAAGTCTGCTTCCATGAAGACAGATCGTTCCAATGAGCGGTCTATGTATGCAGGCAGGAACCATCTATCCGGTGTTGTCAAGAACTCGGTCCATGGATCTCTAAACCCTGCTACCCACGGAATGCCCGTACGTCTGTGTATAGCCCGTGCAATAAGTGCGCACGTGTATGGCGGAGATGAGCTATAGATGGCATCCACGTGATGTTCATTCGCCATCTCTAGCCCCTTCTTCACTGCGGTGAGGAGCCAGCCAACCCGAGCATCAGGAATGAACAGAGTTGCACGGATCCAGTTGGTAATGCGTTCTTTCCAGCCTCGTTGCTCGGAGCTTGCCTTGTTTACGTTTACATCAATGGCAGAGCTCTTGTTGCCCATGAATCTGCGATAGAGGTGATACGGTTCAAGGATTGGAACGCGAACTACTTGCACGTCAGAAGGGATCTTTGAAAGTAGCGACTCGTCGCGCGCCGGAAAGTCGCCGTTCTCAACTGTTAAAACGATGGGCTGCCACCCCGCCTCTCGTAAATATGTTACGTGCTTCAAAACACGTTGCACCCCTGGTCCGCCGCCAGGTGGGAAATGGTACGCAATAACGAGAACGGTCTTCATACAGGCAATTGAAAGATATAGGCTGCTTCCATTGCAAGAGCTCTAACACCGGGGATGTTTCGCAGTGCTGTGATTTCAAAGCTTGGAATGGGGCGTTGGTATTTCCAGCGAAACACAGGACGGAGTCCGAAGTACCTCTCTGAGCGAACGCGGAGCCCAGCCGCCTGCGCAGAGGAAAGGACCTTCTGCGCAGAACACCTGATGGTGTGGAGTCTCTCCAGTTCTTCTTGGTTAACTGGGTCTCCACTCTTCACAAAACCACCAAACACGGACCATGGAAGCATGTGCAGGAAGGGGACGGCCCCTGCCTTGGTTCCCATCAACTGTTGGTGTCCGCCAAATGCCGAGGTATATGGTGGAAACGTCACAAGCACAACACCACCGGGTTTAAGTAACCGCGCAATATTCCTTAGGGCAATGGCCGGATCGTCTAGGTGTTCAATTACATCACGTAGGAGGACGATATCAAATCGTGCTCTCCATTCTGAGGGTATTTCTTCATAAATCACATCGTGTTGTGTGAACTCCATGTTCAGCCCAAGCCCCTTCCACAACGGATTACTGATCTGGGTAAGGAGAGCCCCTTGAATATCTGTACCCAGCGTATACGAGGCGCCTTGTGCGGCAAAAGCGGCCAGAACGCCGCCCTCGGCGCATCCTATTTCGCACACGTCTGCATTGGCAGGCATGTGCCCAATATCCTTCAGCCATGGGATGAGGGTGTGTTCTGCAAGCCGGTACTGCATCCGCACATTACGGATTGTGCGTGGGTGCAGGTTCATCTGTGCTGCTTGGTAGACAAGGTCTTGAGGGAGGGGGCTCATGGAACTCCAAAGATAGCACCAAGACCAAACGTATCTTTGCCCATCTGATTATGAAATACTCAATTGTAGTGGCGGTTTTTAACCGACCCGACGAACTGGACGAATTGCTCGCTAGTCTAACAGCGCAGACGTATACAAATTTCGAAGTGATCATTGTGGAAGATGGCTCCACAGAGAGCTCGGAGTTGGTATGCCAAGCCTATCATTCAAGACTCGCGATCAACTATTACACAAAGGTCAATAGTGGTCCCGGCCCATCACGAAACTTTGGCTGCCGAAGGGCCAGTGGTGATTATTTCATCTTTATTGATTCTGATTGTACGGTTCCTGTGCGCTACATGGAATCGATAGATTCGGCCGTTCTATCAAAACAACTTGATGCATTTGGTGGTCCCGACCGCGAGGATGAAAATTTCAGTCCTACCCAAAAGGCGATCAGTTATGCGATGACGTCGCTGCTCACCACGGGTGGCATACGAGGATCAAAAGTTCGCGTTGGCGGAACATTTCATCCCCGCTCGTTTAACATGGGGATTTCTAGAAGTGTCTTTAATGCGACTGATGGATTTGCTCGTATGCGTTTTGGCGAAGATGTTGAGTTTAGTATCCGCATGATGTCCATGGGCTATAACGTACAACTCATCGCGCAGGCATGGGTGTATCACAAGCGCAGAACGGATTTCACCAAGTTCTTCAAACAGGTTCACAATAGCGGAATCGCGCGAATCAATATCTCGTTGCGTCATCCAGGAACACTTAAGCTTACGCACTTCTTTCCAACGGCATTTACAACGTACGTTGTGGTTGCTCTTGGTAACGCTCTAACTGTAGACTTGGGCCTATATACGCTAGTCCCGTTGGGTTTATACGTTACTGCAGTACTCGTGGAGGGTACCGTAAAGTATGCGTCTCTTCAGCTGGGTTTGCGCTGTGTTGTAGCGTCCTTTGTACAGCTTATTGGCTACGGAACAGGTTTTATCAGCGGCTTGATTTGGCGGGTGATTCTGAACAAGCCCGAGCAGGGGGCGTTCGAAAAGACGCTCTACAAATAGGTCTAGAGCCGCACCTGCACCATAAACGTGAAGACCACATGGTACAGTAATGCTTCACCAGATTCATTAAGTGAAACGGGTGTGAGAAGTTCTCCTCTACCACCTTCGGATGTGGGCCTGAAATCCCTACCTACAAGGTTCATAGCACCCCAACCAATACTTGTGTTAACGAACACAGGATAGTAGATCTCGCCTTCAATACCAAGGCGGGCTAAGGCACCAAGACGCCACGCTGCTGGCTTGCCATTGAACTGATCGTATGTTTCAACCAGTTCGTTGTTGACAAAGAGTTTTCCTTCACGGGTAATCGTATTAGCACCAACGCGAGCTAGCCGGGCCTCTACACCTGCATAAACACGTGCAAATGCCCACGGAAATTCAACGAACGACCATTCAAAACCAGTAAAAGGTGTCCATAGCTCATTGGCATGAGTTACTCTCAGCGAGTAGGACTGGCCATTGATACTTTGAGCGCCCGTAAACGAATTATAGTCTACTCCAACAGGGATTCGAAACTTCTTTTGTTTGTCAAGATCAGCGTATATCCGCAGGCCCCAACCCATTTGCGCACCGTCGAATGCACCACCGTAGACGTCGGAACCTGTTCCTTCACCAGAACTCGCGATACGGGCTGTTGCTAGATTGTCGCTTGTAATCCAGTCCGTGGATATTCCGGCCGCAACGCGATATCGCACCTGCGCCTGGGTAATCGAGGCGGCCAACACGAGAACAAAAAAGATAGGGATGATACGCTTCATGAATGCTCTGCTCAGTGACTGTACTTGAAGCAATGACAATTGGGGTTGTAGAACGTTACGAAAGTTTCTCTCGTATACTAAAACGCTGACTCTCAAGATTGTTCTTCACGATGAGCTCACCGATCAGGCCAATTGAGATAAGCTGCACGCCAACGATTATCATTGCCACACCAAACAACGCAAGGGGTCTATTGCTTAGCGCAGTGCGGCCGAGGAACCACTCTGCAGCCAAATACAGATCCGTTATCAAACCAATCATGGCGATGAGTGAACCTACAGTTCCGAAGAAATGCAATGGCCGACGTATGTACCGTGTGGTGAACATCACCGTTAAAAGATCCAAATAACCCTTCAAGAACCGACTAATGCCAAACTTCGAAGAGCCAAATTGGCGAGCTCGGTGGATCACCGGTATCTCGGTTACTCGGAAACCTTCCCAGTGAGCCAATGCCGGGATGTACCGATGCATTTCGCCATATACCTGAACCGTATGGACCACTTCTTTACGATACCCCTTTAGGCCACAATTAAAGTCGTGTAGCCGGATACCGCTCATTGACGATGTTACGGTGTTGAAGAGCTTTGAAGGGATGGTCTTGTGCCACGGATCATGGCGCTTTCTTTTCCATCCCGAAACAAGGTCGTATCCCTCATCAAGCTTTGCGATAAGCGCTGGTATTTCATTCGGGTCGTCTTGCAAATCAGCATCCATCGTGATAACAATATCACCTGTGCTCTCTTTAAATCCTACCGCTAGAGCCGCTGACTTACCATGGTTTGTGCGAAATCGAATAGCTTTGAAACGTCCATTGCGGGCATGAATATCTTGAATAACACGAAACGAATCATCGGTAGACCCGTCGTCGATGAAGATAACTTCGTACCGACCATTAGCTATGCGCTCCAAAACGATTTCTAGTTGTCTGGACAACTCTGGCAGCGACTCAGCTTCATTCAACAGCGGTATCACCACAGAGATGCTTCCGTGAATCATTCTTTCGGATCTTGGCTGTCTATCTCCACGATAGTCACCACGACGGCCACCACGCTGTTGATGTTGTCCTCTTTGTTGACGCTGGCCCAAATCCTGGCTATGGGACGTTCCCTGTGGCTCACTGGGCAACTGTTCTTGTTGCTGCTGCTGGCCTTCGGGTTGAATTCCTTCGGGCCGCGGTCCGTCATGCCGGCGGCGTGGCCTGCGCCGGCGTGAAGGATTGTTAGAGGCTTGGTCTTCGCTCATGTTAAAATTATCAGGTGAGCGTCATAGACGCACAAAAGTCTTACGTTCACACATACCGTTAGGAAAGTCAATTCGTGCCAGGTAGGAGCCCCTTGCGAGACCTGCAACGTCTACACGGTACGTTTCACTGTCGCAAACAAAACTCTTAACCACAGCGCCGTGTACGTCATATAGCGATATCCGTGTACCCACCTCCAAGCCCGCCATCATGACTACTTCTGAGGCTGGGTTGGGATATATGGCAACCACATTCTTGGACGTTTCAGAAACTGATGTTGTAGAACCATTGTACCAAACTAACACCTTCATGTGTGTAATAGCAGGGTTGTCTGTTGTGTAGGACTTCCCTTGTTCAATCTTCACTTTGATAAAGTTGTCCGGAAAGTCCGACCAAGCGTCTGTTAGATAGGCAGAGTCAATCAATGGTGGGAGGGGGCTGTTCCAGGTAACCTCAAGTAACCCACCTGTCCACAACACATGTACATCGTAATCTTCGCGGAAACGTACACCTTCTCGAAGCTGCCGAACATCTTTGGGGCTCAACCAGATATACTCTACTGATGGTGGCACAGTATAAACAAAATAGACGCCAGCAGGTGGTGGAAACGGTGGAATCTCACGCTCTCCGAGAGAAGTGTCCACACCTGAAGTTGCCTTTGGATGAGCCGCAAAGGTATAACTAAAACTCTTGCGTTCAGTTGGTGTTTGGTTCACGAAGGTCATTGGGAACTCAACAACTTGAGCGTTACCAACAATATCTGCCAGCATGAATAATGCCGCGAATATTGTGACAAGTCTATTCATAACAGTACCTACCCAGAATAAAAAAGGGCAGCAGTAACCTGCTGCCCTTTCTTTTAGAAAACCATTTTCTTAGCGAACGATAGATACCGCACTCGTTACCGTAGTTCCGTTAAGTGTAACCTTCACGATGTAGCGGCCTTGAGCGATCGAAGCAGCATTCATATCGAATCCATAGATGCCTGCTGTCTTCTCTTCATCAACGATTGTTGATACGAGTTGACCAACAGCATCAAACAATGACACAGTTACGCGGCCTGCCTGAGGAACCGACACGTTAACCATACCTACAGAGCCGGCGGGGTTAGGCGACACGGAAACTGTAAGTACAGTTAGATCTGCATCTTGCCCCATAAGGCGGATGTACGGTGTGCGTGCATCAGTGATCGTGATCGTGTTGTTACGTCCTGCCGTAATAGTACCAAGTACAGCACCACTGATCGGATTTGTAACAACGTACGAACGGTTTGAGTTGTTAACGGTAACGTTAACTGGGAACGTTACACCTTGCAATTGGATCATTGGATTTACTGCATCATCGATATACGTGTGATTCGAGAAACGTATATCGAACAGATTGTTTGGTGGAAGCGGTGGGAGTTCGAAGACGTTGCGTGCTTCGAGTGTACCTTGCTCAGCAACAAACACATCACCAGCGTTGTTAGCATTGTCAGAAACTGTAACCCGTACAGAACGGTTCATGATTGACTCACGAACACCTGCAAAGTTTACACCACTCTTGCCGAGTGTACCACAGCACATCGACAAGTAGGCTTGGCCACTGATCTTAATCCAATAACCTAGTCCAGGCTTGATCTCTGTAACTGCCTGATAACCGCGGTTTGTAACATAACCATAGATGTCGCCAATGACCGCCGGGAAAGCCCCTGACCCAAATGGAAGCAGAGTAACGTTCTCAGTTGACGTTGGTGATGAGAGTGAACCAATCGTATTCCAACCGTCGTATAGACGTGTTGGGAATGACTGATCATTGATATTGCGGATACGGGCACCAGCAATTGTTCTGTCTACGAGCTCAGAGTACTTTATGAAGTACCCAACGCCAGGCGATAGATCAACTGCAGTAGTTTGATATGTGCTCTGGGAAAAACGAATCGGGATATTCAATGCATTCTTGAAAACATCTTTCCAATAGCTCGACGAAGGATTGACAGGAACCGAAAGAAGATTCCAGCCCGTGTTGATAACTGGGAAGTTGGCTACAAGTGGTAATGTGTATTCAATTACGAATGCATCAATGTCAGCATCACGAATCGTGAAAGAACGACGCGAACCGCCAAGAACTGTTCCTTCACGCATGTTTACGTTAAAACGCGAACCGTTAAGAATGTCACGAATGAATAGGTCCGAGCCAGGTGTGAATTCATCTGTGTTCCATGAAACTACAACTGGATAGTTGAGCGAACTTCCCGCGTTGAAGCGCACAGTGTACTGCAACGTAGTGTCTGTGTAGATGGAACGGATGTCTCGTGAAGATGACTTTGGACGTTGTGCTGAACCAGCCCATAGGTCTCCAAGACCGTTAGGATAAATGTCTGCACCTGTAGCGTCTTTTGGATAGAACCGTGCACCAAAAGAGTTGAGAGGAGTTTGATAAACCGTTTCTCCAAACAAAGTATCAACCATGTCTGTTGCGCGGTATCCAACACCAAACGTTATAAATGTGCGCTCATTAGGATTGTTCGAGTTGCGGATATCAAGTGTGATACCACGACCAAGAAACTCCTGACCACGTTGCCAGTTGTTGTTCTCATCGAACACGTTTGGCTCATACGGTGTGCGGAAGTAGATGAACGTTACCTTAATGCGAACAGGCGATACATCAAGTGAATTGGCCTTGAAGGTGAGATAACCCACATATGTACCAGTAATTTCTTGTTCGTCGCCATTTGGCAACTCATTAGGATCGCAAATGATTCGCAAGTTGAGGTCACGTTGGCCTACGGTAGGGTCACCATAAGGCGTTACACCAAGCGATGTTCCAAGGATACCTTTATCCATGAATTGAATATATCCTTCTCGAACGGGCTGAGGAAAAGCGATGATTTCGCCTTGACCACCCTTGAGGAAGGACTTAAACTTGAGCCACTTGGAATCGGATTGGACCATGATTTCATAAGCACGCGTACCAGTTACCGTATTGATAACGTCAATGTCGCGCGTACCAATTCCGTTTGGTTGATCATCAAATGAAGATCCGTAGTCGATGGTGATCGGATCAACAATAAACCACTGGGAACCATTTGAACCCTGTACGGAGTCAACTAGGCGGAACGCTTGGTTAGATACGCTTGTAAATGAAAGACGTGGAGAAATATCAGTTACTTCAAGCCAAATCATACCTGGCTTTGATGGACGTAGTGGGTCGCGAATTTGGTCTTGACCCAAACCGTCGACGAAGTAGTTGTCTACACCACCAAGACCAGCGAATTCACCTGGGGTAGCATCACCTGGAAAGGCCAGTTCTTTCCCCATTTGGAAGTCGTTATAAAACAGCGTGTCATTCGTTAGAATAAGAGGTGTACGGGCGCTTTCCTGATTAATGCTAGGATTAGCAACAACACGGAAACGAAGGTAGATCAGTTCCGTAAACGGACGCTGATCACATGCCTGTGATGGGTCGCCAGTTTGTGGAAGTGGTTTGCTAGAAGCTGCCGTTACCATGACGCGTTTACCACGAATCCGATTCTGAATCGGCGCATTGATAACGGACTGGAACGTAGTATCACGAGCCGTAGCTACATAGTAGGTGAAATCCCTACCAAGACAGCCTAGCGGAGTGAATTGAACGCCACGATTAGGCCCATTCTTGTCTACGCCGATAAGTTCAAGAGCTGTACTATCGTACTGCACTTTGAATTTAAAGGTATAGATAGGAAAAGCCTTGTAGGTGTCTGTTGTTCTCCAGCAGTTCTTAATGAACACAGGAACAAGTAACTCACGCTCACCATTCGGACCTTTAGTTGACGTCCAAATGCGGCCGTCAGGATAGTACGTTTGGTTCCAGCCTCCGGACAGGCCGGTAAGTGAGAGTGTCGGCAGCTCGGGCTTGTTCGTTTGTGCTAGTAGCACTTGCGATCCAAGTCCGATCAATGCTGCAAGCAGAAGCGCAACACCAATTTTGGCGTCACTGCCCCAGAGTGCATATCGACGATTCATAAAAAACTCCACAGATGAGTTGGTCAAGAAATTCTTCATTTCAGTTTCATTTTCATTAAACGTTTGCTCCCACAAGATCCTACAATGATGTAGGCGCCATGAGATAAACCTGCAAGATTCAAAAAGGTTTCTTCTTTCAATTGTTGTCCAGTGGATGAGATCAGCAAACCACTGATCGAATACGTCGCTATCTCATTCATCTGTCCATGGTCACACTGGCATGTCGCAAGCTCATCTGATACTTGGAGATTAACAGTATGTGCATCGGCAGATAACTCGTTCACTGATACCATCGGATTCAGGCATATAACTCGCATTGTATCCTGTAGTATAGGACGAATGCATTCACAAGCCTGCTGAAAATTCATCTTGGTCTTAAAACTGGTCTCTTTACGTTCTGCTGGAGTTTGTGATGATAGAACTACAGCTACTTTGGGAATTTCAGACCCTTTTTGTTTGAACATGATGTTCATTGAACCTTTTGTCAAACGTTCATATTGTGGTTCAAGGCTGCTCTCTAACAAAACTGTATCGATAGTAGCTATTGTAGAATCAGCAACCTCAATGTAGAGCGTGCAGTATCGATCGCTAAGACCATTCATAACCACGTCGAGTTGAGTGGTAGATTTTTTACCTACGCCCCCTACAACAGTGATACTGTCTTCTTTAAACCGAACTCCAATGTCTGGCCTGTTCTTTGGGTTTGCTACGGCTTGGATTGGTTCTTTCTTAAAAACGGTAACAATTTTTTTGAACTCGTTATTGAATGTTGGCGGCCATGTAATTGACAAGGAATCGATATCTGTACATGTGCCTCTAAATTCACCTGCTATCACAACAATTGGCTTGTCCCCAACTGCAAAGTTTATTACATCGCCTCCGAAGACTCTAATCTCGCCAGGAACAACTAGTGTCATTTGCGCCTTGAATGATTCAAACTGAAGTGAAAGTGTACCTTCCGTTAGTACATCGGTTGGGCGAAGCAACGTTGTGTCATATCCGATGGAAATGTCAAAGGACGCTAAACTGTCAGCAAGCTTTATTGCTCCTAAATAAGGAGCTATCTGCCACCGACGTTCATTCGAACAAATGTCAACAGTCCGGTAAGATCGAACCGTCATCGTGTCTTGAGCAGCGAGGGTACTGGCCGCCGCAAGGACGGCCAGTATACTCATTGTTAGCTTCTTCCTATCGTACAACTGTAATCATGTTGGACGTGTTCAAGCCTCCACCATCAACTCTAACAACGTATGTTCCCTGAGCAACAGAAACACCGGTTGCATCAAGACCATTCCAAGTTGTTGATAACGTACCAGCAATTGCAGGACCGTCGAAAATTGTATTGACGAGCTTACCAAATGTGTCGTAGATGCGAACAACTACATTTCCACTTGCTGGTAGCGAAGCTGCAATCGACATGTTTGAAGACATTGGATTTGGGAACAACGAGAGTAAAGATGCTTCCTCATTACCGAGCATATTTACCGTTTGTGATCCAACGTTCACTTCGTTAAAACGAATGTCGGTGAAATCATAAATTGATTGTTCCTTCAGTGTGACGTATGCTACTGGTTGAGTATGCTCAAAAACACCGTTACCAATTATGACAGCTACGTTTGTAGAATTGTCTATTGACACATCATTTTTGTCATTCTGAACCGGCGTAACGGCTACGATTTTGCCGCTGGTTTCAAATCGAACACCAAATGCACCATTGTGAAGTCCGTTCATGTACACAGGAACGCGTATTAGACCATTTCCGATGCTTGCTGGTGTGCCAAATGAAACGTTGTCTGCCTTCTTTACATCCCTAACCTTACCAAAGTCAGGTCCAGTTGTGTCGATGTCATGTACCCATGGGAGATATGGAAGACGCCCAGACATATAACGAAGGATCAAACCGGCGTCATATTCAGTTACTTCGTAGTATATCTGGTTAAGGCTTGATACGTCCGGTGCCTTGCCGCCAACACCGTAAAGCCCATCACCTTCATTCATTACGCGGAGCACTTGCATACCAGTTGTGTTTGTTACCGTTTGGCCAGGGAAGAACTGTTCAACGTCAATCGTGCGGCGCCATATGATGATCCTGGTTCCAACCATTGAGTCGCCAGAAAAATCTCTCTTCAGCTTTGTGAAGTAGTACCGACCAGAGTGATTTACATCACCTTGGTACGCTTGACGTTTCCAGACAGAATCTAGCGGAGCCTTCAAAACCATCGAACGCATAATGACGCGAGCGTCATTCATGGTTACGCGACGATTTTGTGGTAGATCCTCGTGACGCTGGCCAGCAGCAGCAGACGTGTCTGCGTCACCAAAACCCCATATATCAAATGTGAGATAGATGATTGAACCAAAACGAATCCGAGCATCAGAACGACCACCTGATGGTTGCCAAATCGAGGTTGAGTCCGTACGAGTATTTGCACCAAGTGCCGGAACCCAAAGCAAACCATTCCAAAAATCGGAAAGGAAACCAGGAAATCCGCCGTTACCCTTGATACCAACTGTGGCACCACGAGTAACTACCGTTGTATTAACTGTGAATGGGTTGCCACCAACTTGACCATAAGCAAGTTCAATCTCACCTTGGTTGTTGTTGGTCTGTCCGCCTAAATAAAGACGAGCTTGGAAATTGGCCACACTGGAATTAACGGCTGCATCATTTATGTTCAGATTTTTCCACTGAATGATAATGCATCTACGAACTGGCTTAATCGTATCGCAAACTTCGTTGCGATCTACGTCAACAACCCACGAAATTTCAGATGGCATGTAGCCAAACGAAATATCAGCAGATGTACGGATTCTGTGATCACCCCAAAATGGTGCAATCACGTTGTCCGGATATGATGACGAATTGATAAACAAACCTTGTGACTGCTTCGCAGGTACAAGCTTCGTGTTATCGAATGTCAAGAAACCGTTTACGCTGACATAAACGCCAGTGTAACTACGGCCATTATAATTGTACACTACTCCGGAAGGAAACTGAACGAAGGAATATCCATCGTCAAGATCGTTTACGAAAGTTGGTGGCAATGTGAATTGTGCTGGCGAGATTATCACCTTGCTCGTGCGTGAGGCTGTGCAGGCATCGATATCCCGGTATGGGAGACCGACAATAAGCTGCGGCTGACGGAACTGATTAAAGATCTGTTGTGCCACACCATCAACTGCACCGATCGCGAACGAACAGAGTAATATCGCCGTAGCAATCAATACCTGTTTCTTCATAGATACTCCAAGGTTTACTACTTGTTGTTTTTCGTGTCGGTAGAGTGGGGCCGGAAAACTTTCCGGCCCCATCGGGAAATCATTATCGGACTAGTACGATTTGCTGTGTTGACGATGTTACACCATCAGTTACACGTAATGTGTAAAGACCGTTAGACATCATCAAACCATTCGACAAGCCATTCCATTCAATTGTGTGACTACCAGCTGCAAACACTTCACTTGCAAGTGTAGCAACCCGTGTTCCGATTGAACTGTAAACCTCTACTGTTACCATCTTTGTCGAAGGCACGTTGAAGGTGACAGTTGTAGATGTTGCAAAAGGATTAGGAGCTGTGTTTGTGATTTCAAGCGTGTTGCTTGTTGAAGGTTCATCATCTACGTCAGACGTAAAGTCATAAACAATGATGAATCCACGAACGGCATCACGACTGATTATAAGCGTATCACAGCCGTTAGCTTCCTTGTGGATGATGTCCGATGCAGAACGTCCAACACCCGTCTTCATGTTGTAGTCAAAAAGTGAACCGTTTGACTGGTCATCACGAATGTAGTAGGACCCTGGATCAGCAACAGTTGCAGCTGGGACCGTCAAACGGCACCATGAAACCTTGATTGGATAATTGGCCGAACTCTGACCGTTCTCTCCACCAGCCTGGAAGCGAGCACGGTAGATTGCTTCACCTCGGTTGCTGTTGAACGGATAGATGCTCCGGAGAATACCGTTCCGATTAGGAATCGTCCAACGGGCATCAAACACATCGATGTACGGTACTGGCGGAATTTCGTATTCACAGTAGTTAGAGTCTAGCTTACCATAAGCTGCGTCTTCGTAGCCCATCGTTGCAATCTCTGTTCCTTGAAGACCAAATGTGAGTACTTGGAATGCACCAAGGTTGTTCTCAACGCGAACGTCTGCTGTAAATCGTGTTTGAGCTGAGATAGCAACTGAATAGGTGAGTGTATCCTTAGCACCTTGACGATCTGTTACAACTACCACTACCTTGATGCGGCCATTAACAACATTACCTTGAAGGTTTGCGTTGGAAAGGACTACAGTTTGTGTATCAGCAATTGGGCTCGATAGTCTTGTTGGTGTAAACAACCATGTACCAGCTGGCTCAACAACTTCAAATGTTAGTTGTTCGTTGTCGGCTTGTGTACGTCGAAGATCGATATCTGCTACACGTATTGTGTCTGAATATGGGTCTCCCTGTTCAACACATTTTACGATTGGCGACGTAAACAACTGTGGGTTATGATTACGTGCTTCAATACGAAGCGTATACGTGCGGATATCCTTAAGCTGACCAGCATCTGTTACAACGATAGTAACCTGCACCGTTGTGTCTGCATATGGTAGATCTGTTACGCGTGGAGTGCCGTAAAGTACACCACTAGTTGGATTTATCTTAAGCCACTGCGGAGTTAGCTTCCGCGTAGAATCAAGGTAGATGAAACCAGCTTCTGTGAAGTACGGGTCGATGCTGATCGAGTCGCGAGTTTCATTCTTGTAAATAAGCTCGAAAGAATGGGCTTGACCGAAGTTGGCATCGTACACTTTGATACGACGTGCTGAATCAAGAAGAGTAACGTTATAATCTTCGTCTTCGATCGCATCTGACAATTGTGCATCAACCAATTGAGGCTGAATATTCACGAAAAGTCGTCGGGTGAGAATATTCATTCCACCATGGCCATCGTTTACAACTATTGACATAATTGTATCCGTATTCAGCGCACCGTTGATTGGATTGCCTGGATCGAGGTCGTTGATTGGCTTGAGCAAGTCATTTGCACTAGCACGAGCAATACGTATTTCGATACGTCCGCGTGTTGTGAAGTCTTCTGCAAATTGGTCTACATTCGCAGCTGATTCATAACGACGCATGTAGCGTGTTGCTAGCCAGCTTGGGCGTGCTTGAAGAACATCATCAACAGTTACATCATCTGGATTCTGACGAACAGACGTGGTGAGAAAGCCGTAAGCGGTCTTTCCGTAACGGAAATCCCATACGCCGTACTTCTTTACCACGCTACGGTTTGTGTCTACTGCTGCCATGTCCTCAAACTCATCGTCTGTGTTTACGTCGAGACGGAAACGAAGTGAGTCGGTTACGTTGGCAACAAATTGAATATTCAAATCGTCTGGTTGTGATGCTGCCGGATCATTATACACTTCGTCGAGAATAGCGTTTGGTTGAACCAAACGACGGCCAACACGGGAAGACGTGTTGAGCATACGAAGTGTATCTAGATACGTGCCAGTTGAAGAATTGTACGAACCAGCGTCTGTTGTTGTTGGGTCTAGTACAATTGTTGTATCACCTTTGAGCATTCCCTGATAGGTAACAGCAGTACCAGCATTGGCGCGGTTGTTCCATAGGAAGCGTGGTACCGAATCAACAACATGAATACGGAAGCGGTAAGCAGTGGAATCAAGCCAACCAAAGTTTACTGTGTCCTGCTGCAGAAAACGTGCGTTTGTATTGTCCGGCGTTCGGTTTGCAAGTGGAAGAGCATTGTTGTCATACTCTTCAGCGTGGAAGTACGAAGGGTAGATATTGAACCAGCGCGAAATCACGTCCTCGGAAACACCAGACCTACGTAGGGTATCAACAAGTTCAAGAGTTGGCGGGAAGTTCTTTGCTACTACTTCAATCTCCTCACCACCTGGAACGATGTATGGGTTAATTGGACGGCCGCGAAGAATGCGATATCCTCTTGCACCCCAACGTGGATTGTTTGCACCATTTGCAACAACCAACGTATCGCGTAACCAATAGCGAAGTGCTGAATTGCCTGTTGTGATGTTCCAGTAGTACGACAATTGAGCGTTGAACGTAGAATCGTTGATAACGCGTGGGTCGTAAAACTTGTTTACATCAACTGCCGTTATCGTGAAGATCGAGTCGCGCTCATATAGATCGCGTCCAGGAATTGGAACTCCTGAAGCATCTGAAGGATAGCTTGGTGGTTCATTAAACCAACTACCACGTCCAGGGCCACGAGATGATTGAGCAGCCGTGATAGGTGTATAGAGGCGATTCTCCGTAACAAAGACACGGTTGCGCATTGCTGGGTGAATCAGTGGGGACGTACCGAGTGTATCTGCTGATCCTGTGAAAACAGGTGGTGTAGTGTTGTTACCAACCGTAAACGTAAGTCCACCGTTGATAGCACCAACAACGCCTTCTTTCCAAAGCATAGTACGAGACACAACAGTCACTTGGTCGCCTTCACGTACCGGGAGTGCGCGATAGCGCTCACCACCAAAGTATGTCTCTTTGCCACCGTCGCCATTGATTGAGTTCGATGTAGGAAGTGTAGGGCGGTTACCAAGACGGAAACCAGCGCCACCAAGCTCACCTAGTATCGTAGAACCTTCCCACTTACGACCTTGGAACGCAGCTGAGTCTTCAGCTACTGCATTATCAGCAAGGAACGAGAGAAGAGTTGCGCCAGTACCATACGTAGCAAGACCTTCATACGCACGACGGATGTTAGGGTCGCCGCCGTTGGTTGAATCAGGAACGAGATCGATACGTGAGCGATAGATTGTATCCGTTAGCCCCTTCTGTTGAAGGTTGGCACGGATAAAGTCGCCCGTACGCTCGTTGATCACAAAGAACACCGTCTCGTTCAATGCACGAGAATCGTTGTTATTGATTTCTGCAGTCCCGCTATAATCGGCGCGTGCTTCGAGAAACAATGGATAACCAATCGGGTGATTTCCAATAAATTCTGTTTGCACCGCTGCTATATCGGCATATCTCTCTGCATCAAATGGATTGCGCGTTGTACGCTTTACGTACTTGTTGTACGACGGCATAGTTACGTCGTTGTATACCATCAACACTGGAGGAATACCTACAGCAAAGTCTTCAATTGGCGACATACGCCTGTTTGAATAGTCTGCAGTCTTGATATCCGTTCCCTTGTCGAAGATATCGTAGATACGACCTTGCATAAGAAGTGTATCTGGCATCATCCAAACTGGAATTGGCTTGTAGTTATAACGGAATGTGGACTCAAAAGGGCCTTGCTCAGTTACGTTGTTGGTAGCTTGACGAAGAAAACGCATGTGCGTTTTACCATTACCCGCAATCCAAAACGTTTCCTGAATTCGACCAAATGAAGAAGGGTTACCAGACGATGGAAGGATTGTGTTTACGTTTGCTTCCGTACGTCCCCAATAATTTCCCCGAAGTGTATCTACACCACCAAAACCAATTCCAGTTGTACCAGCTAGAACACCCTTTGTGTCTTGAGCATCTGGAAGGCGGATGATGAAGCGAGCATCGTTTGCATAGATCGAGTTTGCAGCAAAACTGTACGTTGTCCACGGAAGTGGTCCTGTGATTTCTCCGTAAAGTACCGCACCAGCAAGGTCGCTAGATGCCGGATTCTCTGAAGCCACAAGAGGTCCACGGATTGAGTCGTTACGGCGGCCTATATCTGAAGTTGCCTTATTGCCAGTTACCAAGCAACGAGCTAGTGCAAGCTTAAGATCAAAGTTGTCAGAGTAAATACCAGCACCAGTATATGCGGTGTTGTTCTGCATACGAACACGGTCGAAAGCAACTGTGTCTACTCTTACGCGAATACTATCGAGAATGTAAATGGCACCACCAAGGCCTGTTCCGTTTTCACGGAGGGTTGTGCCAGGGTGTAGAACTATGATGTCGCCACGCTGTGTTGCACCACTACCCTGACGAGCAGGATTAGCGTTGGCCACGTTGTCGTAGAAACGTGTAAGCATGCGCTCATCTGCAAGCGGGCCGGTTGTTTGGTATGTGAAAACGTCATTGCGTGGTGTGTAACCAACGGCTACACCCAAGCTGTTATATGTGATGTTGTCTAGGTCGGTTACCAGAAAACGCTTACGAGTAAGCGTGTCAGGTGTTACCAGTGCGATAGCGCCACCATTACCATTCCATGCTTTGTTAGCACGGAACTCTACACCTTTGACAACGTTGAGGTCGGCATTGATAGAATAGAGTGCACCTCCGCCGCGTACTTCGCTCTTGATCGAATCAGGAACGTCACCAACACGGTTGTTGATGAAATTACCACGGACAAGACGAAGAGTGCGACGCCAGATTGGTGCGTTTTGGGAAATTTGAACACTTATTGCACCACCAGAGAAGTTGGCTGTGTTATTCTGAAACTCAACACCGTAATTAGTGCCGTATACCCAGAGTGGCCCGCTTGCTCCACCTGCGCCATACATGTACATGTTACGTGCAGTGAAGATAGCACCACCATCAACCGAAGCACGGTTGTCACGGAACTTGATATTGAAACCATAGTTACGAGCATTGATGATGCCGTCGGATCCACCAACCCATGGGGACAGAAGTGTGTCATTATCACCAGCAGCTACGTAGATAGCTCCACCACGGGCCGACTCGTTACCGAGGAAGTGTGTTGGCGGGTTGTTATCTAGGTTGCCACGTACTTGAATCTGAAGTGCAGTTGAAGCGGCATAAATGGCACCACCTTGTGAGTAGTTACCTACCGATACAACTGGCTGTGACGTAACGTTCGTGATAAACGGCGCCATTGTCCTATTCGTTGAATAACGTCCTGCAAAATACACGCTGGTTTGGTCAGCAACGTGCACGGCACCACCGCGAGCACCTAATGTGCGAACGTTGCTTCCTACTACAGTTGATGGCTGACGGTTTTCAGCATAGTTACTCGTGCATTCAATTGTGTCCTTACCTTGAAAGTCGTTGATACCAAAACCAACGATCATCGGGCTACGACCAGAGATGTACACAGCGCCACCAGATGATTCGTTCTTTTGTGAACGGCCAGTTGTGGTGAATACCGTTGCAGGGCGATTAGCGTCTGTTACTACGCGAATACCACCTATGCGGACTGTGTCTACGTTTGCAAGAAGCGTTCGGTTGGACACAAACCGTAGTTGACGGATACGTCCAAGATACATGGCCAAACGTGCATCGTCGATTGACTGACGGTCTGTATCTGTAAAGGTCTCCGGAGCTGAATCGTAAATACGATCAGTGATCTTCAAGCCTTGATCGATTGCCTGAGTGGTTGTTGGGTCTGTTAAGAATGGATTAACAGTTACTGGATATGCCGGAAGTGCATTAATTGTAGCCTGAGAGATCATAGGCCACAGTTGAAGGCTTGAGCCAACAAACTGATCAGCTGGCGCTTGAAGAATCTGAAGAGCACCACCTCGGTAACGTGCCATGTTGTTGCGAAATTGGCAACCAACTAGCCACGTGCGCGAAGAAAAGGTCGTGATTGCACCACCACCACCATTTGATGCGCGTAGAAGAGCATCGTTGGCTGTTTCTGCCTGGGCACGGGTGAAACTTTGACCATTGTTATTAGCTAGGAAAACCGGCTCATTATCTACCGTTGTGTCCTTACGGAAGTTCAAGAAGTCAACGTCACGGAAAAACGCTGCACGTGAGCCCGGAAGCACAACGATGTGGCCCCATTCACGCGAGAAGTTGTTTACGTCACCAGCAACAAATGTAATCCGGGCTGGAGTTACGTTGATGCTTTGACCCGATGGACGGAACCAGGGGTTGAGACGGATTGCCGAAATCACTGTTCCAAGTTCGAGACGGGCAGCCTTGTACATTATAGCCTTGGCTGGCGTCAGACCTTGGAGATTCGGATTTAGGCCGAGATCCACGTTGAAGATCGTAGGATACTTCGACGGGTGAACGGTGGGCTCCGTTGCTATCGTGGAGTTCACGACACCCGGTGCTCCAAAATACGTCGGGTCATCATAGCCCGTGTACGGTGGAAACAACGGATTCACTGCAACTGAGGCGTACGTCGCTGACGCACGGCCATCTGCAATGATGCGACCGCCCGTTGAGTCTACCAACCGACCATTCGGAAGAAACTCAACACGTGTTCCGGGCTCGATCAGAAGGGTGCCACCAATGGTGTACGAACCGCTGATACGATAAATGGTGTCGCGTACAAATACACGCACCGAACCCGAAGGAAGACTACCACGAACCTCCACATAACTCTGTGATAGAGCTACATTAAATGCCGTGGTCAGCACAAGCAGCAAGCTGCTTAAACGAAACCAACGCTGCATACAACCTCCAGTCGTAAAAATCTTATTCTTTAATTCTTTCACTTGTTTTTCTGCTTCATGTAGGGAAAAGGGCATAAAATGCCGATGGTCACTAATCAATTGCCATGCCAAGCCTTGCCAAACCCCCTCGGGCATAGGCAGCGACCTCTGACATTTCATATTTTTTAACCACCATCGTATACAATTGAACTGCCTTTTCTTTGTTTCCTGACCGTTCGAAACAAAGTGCGGCAAGGTAAAAACACCTGTCCTCCAAGCCACTTTTACCACCTTTGGTAGCAGCCTGCTCATAAAGAACAGCGGCGCCTGCTAGGTCCTTTGCTGCCTCTTTGCATGAGGCAAGTCCTTGCAATGCACCAACTTCCACAACTTGAGCGTCCGATGATTGTGCACGCTCAAACTGCAATTGTGCCTCATCAAACCGCCCGAGATTCACAAGGGCATTGCCAGACATCAGGGCAGCAAGTGCACCAGCGTTGGTACCAGCATATTCTTCACTGATCGCCAGAAGACCTTTTACCTTGTTCACCCCAACCATTGGCAAGGAATCACCGGTAAGTGCCTTGGAAAATTCTCCTGTGTCAAAGGCTGCTCTGACACGAGAAAGCTGCGTGGATGCTTCTTCGTTCTGCTCAGCTTTGTTTGTTGTGTACCACCAATAACCGCCAATCGCAACAGCGATTACAGTAACAATGCTTACTACAAACTTCCATTGCGAACGAACACTCTCCACTATCGAATCAAGATCAACACTTGATCGATTCGGCGTAGAAGCTCTATCCTGCACTGGTTCCTGATGTTCTGTGCTCATGCACTCCTCTGTTGCCTGTTGCTCTCGGATGCACACCACCTTATGAGTGACGCGTGTATTGTTTCGAAACTTCGTGATCCGTCAGCTAGGGTACACTGGGAGCGCACCAAGCCCACGGAATCAAGAAGGCAAATATATCGTTGTTCTACGTACCCACCAAAGGGAAAAGCAAATGAGGCAAAAAGAGCTAAGCCATATTTGACTAACGGCTTACGATGTAGCCCGCCCTCACACTGTCAGGACTTGTTCACACCAACACTAGAACTTCATGGTTCGGTGGACGGCGTCAAGCACATCTTGCACGTTTAAGAGAATAGCTTGCTCGAGGCTTTTCGCAAAACCTACAGGTGTGTCCTTGGACCCTATGCGGGCCACTGGCGCGTCGAGATACCTAAAGAGTTCCTCTCCAATGCTTGAGGCAATCTCACCGCCAAAACCACCAGTTTTTTTATCCTCATGCACAACAACACAACGGCCCGTTCTCTTGACGCTTTCAAAAACCATTTCTTTATCCCAGGGAGCAAGACTGCGTAGGTCGATCACTTCCACGCCTATTGCTTCTGACTCCAGGACCTGTGCAGCCTGCAGACACCAATGCACGGGAGTCCCGTAGGTGACTATGGTGAGATTATTCCCAGTTCGGCGAACTTTGGCGCGCCCAAAGGGGATGATGAAGTCCTGAGGGGGCATGGCAGAAGATGTTGGGCGGTAATTATAGAGGAACTTGGGCTCTAGAAACATTGTAGTACCTCGTGACCTAATAGCGTTTCGCATCAGGCCAACGGCATCGTCTGCAAATGAAGGGCAAACAACTCGAAGTCCAGGTAAGGTAGTAAATGTGCCCTCAAGGTTCTGAGAGTGATAGATTCCACCTTGGATATATCCACCAGACGCCAATCTGATAACAACGGCTGGCGAAAATTGCCCCCTTGTACGCCAATAATCGTGGGTGCACTCAATAAGTTGCTCCATCGCGGGCCAGAAATAGTCTGCAAACTCAGCCCCCTCTACCACTACACGAATGTCTTCGCGATAGCGCGTCATGCCGTTTGCAGTTCCTACAATGAAGTCTTCGGCTATCGGTGCGTTAAACACGCGATCATTTCCGAATTCATCGAGGAGCCCCTTACAAACATTAAAAATTCCCTGTTTTTTAAATGATGCTACGTCCTGCCCATACAGGAATGTGCTTGGATTGCGCCGAAACTCCTCCTTCATTGCCTGATTAATACCCTCGCGAAACGTCACGAGAGCCTCGTTAGCCGATGGATGCCATTGGTATTCGCTCTGGTCATCAAGCCCAACAACTGCCTCTGGAAGTAAAAACTCTATGTACGACTCAGGGGCCGGATCGGCAAGGGGCTCAACGGCATCCGCAGCGGCAAACACGGCAACCTTGTTGGCCTCCTCCAAAAGTAGTACCTCTTCTTCGGTAGCAACCCCAGCTTCTATGATGGTTGCACGCATGCGTGGAAGTGGGTCTCGAAGCTTCATTGCATCGAGATCTTCCTTGCCACGATACAACTCGTGATTGTCGGAATTAGAATGTGAACCTATCCGGTCGCAATCTGCATGTACCATGGCTGGTCCGGCTCCACTAAGTGCATAGTCACGAGCAGCCATCATGGCCCTAAACGAGTCCATAGGGTCGCGGCCATCACATTGTATAATTTTCAGATTGGTAAACCCACTGAAATTATCAGAAACAACGAGGTTGGTTGTTTGCTCATGTAATGGCACTGATATGCCATACTTGTTATTTTGGATCACGAATACCAGTGGTAGTTTCTCACGGTCGGCACCGTTAACTGCCTCGTAATAGTATCCCTCAGAGGTTGTGCTCTCTCCCGTTGAACAATACACCACTTCATCACCCTTGAACTTCTTAATCGATCTAGCAGTTCCAGCCGCTTGCTGAGCGTGATTACCCGTGCACGATGACGAGTTCTGAAGACCGATGGAGATCTTAGCAAAGTGATTACTCATGTGCCTACCGCCACCAGCAACGTCTACATCCTTGGACAGTCCGTTGGCAATGATCTCTTCAACAGTAAGACCAGCTGCAAGAGAGGTAAGCATGTCGCGGTAATATGGAAAGAGAAAATCTTTGCCCGCACGAAAAACCTTTCCAAGTGCAAGCTGAATACCATCGTGGCCTGCAAAAGGGGCGTGGTATGACCATCCTTTGGCCATTTTTAGGTAATTGGCTGCCTTTTCATCAAGGCGCCTGCCTAGATGTTGCGTTTTATACCAATCAAGTAACGTGGCTTTGTCAAAGCCATCAGCGTTAAAAAGGTCTTTTCGCAACGTGGGCTTGCCCGCACCCTTGGTTTGCTTAGCCATGATAGTCTCCGATGTGTTTCGTTTGTGTTTTTATTTAGAACGTGTCTTCTTCACAGGTGTGAGCCACCCATATGGGTCTTCTCCATCAACTGTGATCTTGTGAAAAGCCTGCTGCAGCGCGCGAGTAACATGACCAACCTTTCCCCGGCCAACGGCGATCCGGTCCACAGACGTGACGGGTGTGATTTCTACGGCCGTCCCTGTAAGAAACATCTCATCACATGTGTACAACATAGCCCTTGGTATATCTTGCTCTCGAACGTTGATTCCTAATTCATGTGCCAATGTAATCACGGTATCTCTTGTGATGCCCGGAAGAAGCGAAGATGCAGCAGGGGGCGTTACAAGTTCCTCGTCAATCACTATAAAAACGTTCTCACCAGATCCTTCTGCTATATTCCCATAAGCGTCAAGGCAAATTCCTTCTGCATAACCATTTTCAACAGCTTCCATTTTAACAAGCTGTGAGTTCATATAGTTGCCGCCCGCCTTTGCAATTGAAGGCAGGGAGTTTGGTGTGATGCGATCCCATGATGAAATGCACACGTCTACGCCGTTGTCCGACGCATCGTCTCCGAGATACGCGCCCCACTCCCAGGCCGCGATGTATACTTCAAGGGGACATCGTAAACCGTATACACCCATATCTCCAAACCCACGCAATGCAAAGGGCCTGATGTAGCATCTGCCAAGCTTGTTGCGCCTAACTAGATCCACAGCGGCCTCGGATAGTTCTTCAACCCCGAATGGTAACTGCGTACGGTACACTTTTAGGGACTGATGCAGCCGACGCATGTGGTCTTGCAATCGGAATATGGAAACACCCTGGGCAGTGTCATAACAACGAATGCCCTCAAACCACGAGGAACCATAATGCACAACGTGCGAAAGAACATGAATGGTTGCCTTCTCAAAAGGGATGAAGGTTCCATTCTTCCAAATCGTTCTTGTAGGTGTAATAGGCATTATTGCTCCGAAGAATTGGCTGTTGGTTCAATATCAATTGCTTGTAATGCTTCCTTCATCATCGCGCTTACAATGGTGGGATTAGCAGTCCCACCTGAATCTTTCAAAACCTGACCTACAAAAAAACCAAATAGGTTGGTCTTCCCACTCCTATACTTCGTCAAGTTATCGGGATTATTTCTTACAACCTCATAAACCATGGCTTTGATAGCCCCTTCATCACTGAGTTGCATCAATCCACGGTCCTTGATAAACGCCTGTGCCGAACGGCCAGAACCTATCATGTCCGGAAATAGTTCTTTTGCGGTCTTGCTGCTAATTGTGCCGGATGTTATGGAATCAACAAGTGAGGCGAGTTGCTCGGCGCTGATGCCAATATCGTTGATGCTGCATTTCTTTTCACTCATGATACGCAGCATCTCTGTCATCGTCCAATTGCTCACAAGCTTGTACGATTCAGATGATGGCGGCATGAGTAGGGACGCTGTGGTCTCGTAAAAACTCGCTACACGTGGATCTTCAACAAGGATGCCGGCATCGTACGCAGGCAAGTCGTACTGTTCCATGAGCCTACGTTTCTTGGCTAGGGACAGCTCGGGAAGCTTGCTCCGTAATGCCTCCTGCCAGCTAACATCAACGATAACCGGTACCAGATCTGGCTCCGGAAAGTAGCGGTAGTCGTGCGCCTGCTCCTTTGTCCTCATCATCTTGGTCTGCTGAGCACCAGCGTCCCACATAAGGGTTTGTTGAACGATTACGCCCCCTGATAGGATAGTGTCAATCTGACTTCGAATTTCGAACTCAATGGCCTTTTCAACATTTCGAAACGAATTAAGATTTTTAACCTCACGTCTCGTCCCAAACTTCTCTTGCCCAATTGGTCGTACAGAAATATTGGCGTCGCACCTAAGGCTTCCTTCCTCGAGATTCCCGTCGCAGATGCCGAGATACATCACGATTTGCCGGATCTGCTGCAAATATTGATAGGCCTCGTGTGCAGAGCGGATATCGGGTTCACTCACGATCTCGATAAGGGGCACACCAGCTCTGTTTAAGTCTACCAATGTGTCTATGTCAAGATCGTGAATGCTCTTGCCTGCATCTTCTTCCATGTGTATGCGGGTGATGCCGATAGTTTGCACCCCAGAGTTGGTCTCTATTTCAATAGATCCATCAAAACACACTGGATCTGCAAACTGAGTTATCTGGTACCCCTTTGGCAGGTCTGGATAGAAGTAGTTCTTACGGGAAAAGGTAGAACGTTCGCGGATTGAACAATTCGTAGCAAGCCCCATCATCACAGCATAGGCCACGAGATTTTTGTTCAGAACGGGTAGGGTTCCCGGATGTCCGAGACAAATGGGACATACGTTTACGTTTGGCTGAGCGCCATATTCTGTAGAGCACGAACAAAAGGCCTTTGACGCAGTTGTGAGCTGCGCGTGCACTTCCAGTCCGATGACGGCTTCGAAGCCAGACCGCATGTTAATTCCGTTAGGTCTAAAGAGCGTCAAAACTACGGAAATCAACGGTGGTCACTTGCCGTTTCGATTGAGATTTCCTTTCTCTCGGGTTATACGTCTTCAGATGAAGTCTTCTGAGGGGTAGTCCTCGAACTCAAATTACAGGATGATTTTAGTGCTACCGGAAGGATACTGTGGACCGAACGTCGAGGTTGCCCCCACAAACGATGATGCCTACGCGTTTCCCTATCACGAGTTTTGGATTATCCAACATAGCTCCAACTGTTACGGATGCGCTGGGCTCTATCACGATCTTTAGCCGTTCCATCATCCGGTAGGCAGCTTCAACTATCGAATCCTCGCTTGCAGTTACAATCCGTACATCCGTAGCACGCAAAATATCAAACGGCAACTCGCCTAACGCTGTTCGCAAACCATCGGCAATTGTGGTTGTTATGGGAGGGGGCTGGCGAACGCCGGCTATGAGGGATCGCATGGCATCGTCTGCCTCGGCGGGTTCGGCGCCAATGATCTCGGCCGTAGGAATGAGTGCCCGTCCAACAATAGCGGTTCCGCTTAACAAGCCACCGCCACCAACGGGAGCCATTATCATATCTAAATCCGGCAGGTCCTCACACATCTCAAGCGCTGCCGTGCCTTGCCCAGCAATCACGCGGGCGTCATCAAACGGTGGCACAGGGTGCGCTCCAGACTGTTCAATGAAAACATTCATTGTTGTAACTCGAGATTCCATTGTGGGCTCGCAACGTATAATCTCGGCACCATAATCAGCAACTGCCGATTGTTTGACTGATGGCGTATTCCAAGGCATAATAACTGTGCATGGGATTGCTCGTAATCGTGCAGCGTAGGCAAGAGCCTGTGCATGATTTCCTGAAGAATGCGTCACCACGCCGTATTGTGCTTCTGTGGCGCTAAGCATGTACACTGCATTACACGCACCCCGTGCTTTGAATGCACCTACCTTTTGAAGGTTCTCACATTTAAAGAATAGTTCGGCCGAAAACATATCATTAATGGCTCGCGATGTGAGCACAGGGGTGCGATGAATGAACGGTCTTATCCTATCAGCAGCAGAACGCACATCTTCAATCGTTGGAATCTTGTTGACATTCACAAGCGAATGAAGTCCATGTTCTTATAGCTACGTCTTCGCGCGCACACTTCGTATCCCTCACGATCACCCGAGTCATTGGTATTACCTTCGATGGTCTCGAAGTACTCATCGTGCAGTGCCGTTACAATACCCGTGTGTATCCAATCTGATGCGTTCTTTTTGCTACGAACAAGGAAGATTGCACCACCACTCAAAGATGGACTTGCACTTTGACGTTGCCGTTCAGCCACAAAACAACCAGCCGCACGCGCTTGTGCCGTAAGGGTGTCACAGGAAAGAGAACCTCTTATAGGCGCCCGAACTTCAGCGGGCTGACCTTCGGCCGCAGCACGCAGCATCGCTGTTACAAAACCCGCACACCATGCCCACGCATCGCCTTCATGTCCGCCTGTATAATGCCGAACCCAAGGACCACAATTAGTCCCACCAACTTCACGCGGATGTTCAGCAAGATGTTTTTGTGCGGCTACGATAACACGACTAGAAAAGGTGGTCTGCTCACCTGAAGCTTCAAGCGGTGATAGCGCTCGAGTGATTGGCGCGATGAGTTCATTGAACGTGAGTTCATTCACAGATCCGGTGGACTTTCTCCCGACTTGTTTTTGAAATGCTCGCACCGCCGATTCTGTAGCCGGACCATAGCTTGAATCTATGGTAAGACCAAGGCCGTTGAGCGAAAGCCATTCCTGTATCAAACGAACAGGCCGGCCTTTAGAGCCCCGCATAACAGGGAGTTCAATCTCATATTCCTTGGGCAACTTCATACGCGTACCTCTTGTATTGAGTGCTACATGTTGCGGCGATATTGTCCGCCTACTTCATACAATGCATGAGACAATTGACCAAGTGTGCAAACCTTTGATGCTTCCAACAACTCGGTAAATATATTCTGATTGAGAACTGCTGCTCTTTTCAATTTTGTAAGTGCAACATCTGAAACACGTGTGTTTCGATCTTGCACAGCCAAAACGTTGGATATCTGCAACTCTTTCTCGATGTTCGTCGACCGGATTACTTCCTGAGGAATCACTGTTGGTGAACCCTTTGAACTCAAAAATGTGTTCACGCCAACAATAGGGTATTCACCCGTATGCTTGAGGGTCTCATAATAGAGCGATTCTTCTTGAATCTTGTTGCGCTGATACATGTTCTCCATTGCACCTAATACGCCCCCTCGCTCTGATATGCGTCTAAACTCAGCATAGACGGCTTCTTCCACGAGCTCGGTAAGTTCCTCGGTGATGAACGATCCCTGCATTGGGTTTTCGTTCTTAGTCAATCCCAACTCACGATTAATAATGAGCTGAATTGCTACGGCTCGCCGGACGCTCTCTTCCGTTGGAGTGGTTATCGCTTCGTCATATGCATTCGTGTGCAATGAATTGCAGTTGTCGTATATCGCGTACAATGCTTGAAGCGTAGTCCGTATGTCATTGAAGTCGATTTCTTGCGCGTGAAGAGAACGTCCAGAAGTTTGAATATGATACTTCAACATCTGTGAGCGTTCGTTGCCACCATACGTGTGTTTGATTGCCTTTGCCCATATACGTCTAGCTACACGTCCTATCACGCTGTATTCCGGATCTAGGCCATTTGAAAAGAAGAACGAAAGATTAGGGGCAAAGTCGTTGATATTCATTCCACGGGACAGGTAGTACTCCACATACGTGAAACCGTTCGCCAGTGTAAACGCTAATTGTGTTACTGGATTGGCGCCCGCCTCTGCAATGTGATATCCAGAGATGGAAACGGAATAGAAGTTCCGCACTCCTTCATCCGTGAAAAATTGTTGAACATCACCCATCATTCTAAGCGCAAACTCTGTTGAAAAGATGCATGTGTTCTGGGCTTGGTCTTCTTTCAGAATATCGGCCTGTACCGTACCTCGCACATGTTGCAATGCCTGGCGTTTGCACTCGGCATAAACTTCCGAAGGCAATACCTGATCTCCGGTAACTCCAAGAAGAAGAAGACCGAGACCATCGTTTCCATCTGGCAAGGCGTATGAACCGTCACTGTATGAATAGAGTGGCCTAGTAAGCCCCTTCTCAGAATAGATGGCATTGATGCGTGCTGTTATGGCATCTGCAAGGCCGTTTTCATGGATGTACTTCTCACATTGTTGGTCTATGGCTGCGTTCATGAAAAACGCTAGGAGCATTGGTGCTGGGCCGTTAATCGTCATTGAAACAGACGTAGTCGGAGAACATAGATCAAACCCAGAGTACAGCTTCTTAGCGTCATCAAGTGTGGCAATGCTAACTCCAGAATTACCAACCTTTCCAAAGATATCCGGTCTGTGTGCAGGGTCTTCACCATAGAGAGTTACACTATCAAAGGCGGTTGAAAGCCGTGCGGCAGGCATCCCTTTTGATAAATAGTGAAACCGTCTGTTAGTCCGTTCGGGGCCACCTTCACCAGCAAACATCCGCGTTGGGTCTTCATTCGTTCGTTTAAATGGGTATACGCCCGCAGTGAATGGAAATTCTCCGGGCACATTCTCTTGCATGGACCAACGAACGATCTCACCCCAATCCTTGAACTGAGGAAGGGAGATTTTGGAGATCTTGGTATGCGAAAGCGACTCTGTATGATTATCCACCCGGATATCTTTTCCGCGCACGCAATACGTATAGAACTCACCCTGGTACGAATCTTTTTTTACCTGCCACAAAGCTAAGAGAGCGCGCACCTCGTGATTCAACTGTAGCTCTAGCTCCTCGGCTCGCTTCTCAAGAACGGCGATAGCCGTGTTCGTAGATGTTCTCTGTGTGGTACTCATACTTTTCAGTTATGAGTAACTGTGTAGATCTTAGCACTAGATGCTTGGCCACCTATCCAGATTGTGCGGATGTTGCCTGCCTTAAGGGTTATGGGTGTTGGCCCAGCAATAACACGATCGGTACCTGCCTCTTTGAAAACCATTGTTACAATAGAAGGATACATGTTAAAGAATTGACTGTTGAACGTTCCGCTAAAGCTTGTTTCTCGAAAAGACAAATCCTGACATTCGAACAACTTTTGTTCTCCGGAACGCGTCAGAATGTAACCGTCGAGATTAGGTGCGTCAGGTGAAAGGTGAACAACTCTTATAGATGCATCGTTAAGTGAAAGGGGCTTCTTTAGATCGGCTAGAATCAGCGGTGCAATGTTTGGTGGCACAGTAGAGCCTGTTACGAAAATTGTAGTCTTTTGATTTTTGACGATTGAAAAGGGTACGTCAGCGATGATAGCCGACCCGTTGGCTGTAACTGTTGCTGTATGAGCTCCGGTAGTAAGATCAGCGTAATGTGTATGTGAGCCAAAGGTGACGTTGTTGAAGGTTGGTATCGCAGCTCCATCTAACGTTACCGTGGTAGCTGGAGCACTAGGTACAGCATGAACCATCTGAAGCTTTCCACGGTCTGGTGCTACAGTAAGATCTTGATATGTAATTCCGTCTCCGCTATCATCAAACAGCCGTGCCAAAAAACTCCACTGGTCTGCAACAGAAAGTGTTCCTGTAAGCATGAGCGTGTAGGCACGATTATCATCCAGCCGAACACTATCGAAAGCAATCCCAAACGAAGAATCTCCAGTCCTCAACAATACAAACGCATACATCCCTGTGTTGAGTTCAGCATAACTTGTAACGCCAGTGTATCGAAATGGACCTAGAATCGGATTGGTTTCTTCAGAAAGTGTAAGAGCCAGGCTCCCGCCGTCAGCTACACCGTTTGCTACCTTAATTCGCGTCTTGCCAATATTTGGTGTTCGAAGGCCATCAGTGAATGAAACAGAGAAGGTCTTTGATGGAGGGAAGGCGTAAACAGTAAAGTTTCCATCAGTATACATGCGCTGTAGTGATCTAATTCTGGCTGTGTCTTTGCCAGCAAAATGAATACCTACTGGCACGCTATCTCCACTTGATAGTGCCTTGACGTAACCACTGCTCCTTAGACCCATCGTTTTTAGGATTACCTTGGTACCATTCACTGAGACGTCTAAACCTGTTGTGTCATCATACACGCCATTGAGCATACGTATCAGAGTATTTGTCTCTTTCGGTTCTGTACCACCTTCGTCCGAACACCCTACGGCAACACTCATGATAAGGGCAACGATGAATAGGTGTTTTAACATGGGAATCTCTTGTTGGTGATTTCTAAATGGAAAGCTGCTCAATGGAACCTCTAAGTTGCCACAGCGAGCGAGCTATGTCAGACTGCTTGTCAACAAATGCATCGTATCGTTTATTGCTCTCTACGATTTCTGCCAGATATCTCGTTCGATCTGGAGGAATGATGTAAATTTTTTCACTCATCTCATCTGAGATCTGAAAACTTGACGACCATGACAAACCACAACGAGCAGTTAACAAGTCGTTAAGTGCTCGATACAATGTGTTCGTGCCCGGGTCATTAAATTGCGATGCGATTGTTCCGTACACTGGCATCCCTTCGATCTTCTCTGAAAACAGTTGGCGACTTCGTTGATACTGTTTGCGAACATCGCGCAGGGCGTCGAGTGCCCCACGTTTGTCAAACTTGTTGAGTGCGATGATGTCTGCATAATCGATCATATCGATCTTCTCGAGTTGAGAAGCTGCGCCATACTCCGGCGTCATCACGTACATAGACACATCGGCTACGTCCGTTATCTGCGAGTCGCTTTGACCAATTCCAGCGGTTTCCACGATTATCAGGTCGAACTTGGCATACGAAAGGATTTTGATGGCATCACGCACGTGTGGGTTGAGTGCTACGTTAGCTTCACGAGTAGCGAAGGACCGCATGTAGACGCGTGAGTCGCTTACGGCGTTCATCCGGATTCTGTCGCCAAGCAATGCTCCACCTGTTTTGCGTTTTGAAGGATCTACACTAACAACGGCCAAGGACTTATCTGGATGGTCGAGCAAGAAGCGCCGAACGATTTCGTCGGTAAGCGAGGACTTACCAGCTCCGCCGGTACCTGTTATTCCAAGAACAGGGACTCGTTTAGCACTTTCTACAAAAGAGATTGAGTCATTTGCCCCACGTTCAGCACACGATATTGCCTGAGCAATAAAGCGATGATCCTTCTCGCTAACACCCTTAGCCAACTGTTCGCTAGTGCCTGCAGTGGTCTCGAAGTCTGTCTGGCTAACGAGATCATTTATCATTCCTTGCAAACCCATAGAACGACCATCGTCTGGAGAGTACACCCGCGTGACTCCGTTGGCATGCAACTCTTCGATCTCGGAAGGAAGAATTGTTCCACCACCACCCGCAAAAATTTTAATGTGACCGGCGCCACGCTGTTGCAGGAGCTGGCGCATGTACGTCAAATATTCAACATGGCCGCCCTGATACGAGGTCATGGCAATGGCTTGGGCGTCCTCTTCGATGGCACAATCAACCACTTCAGACACGGATCTATTGTGCCCAAGATGGATAACCTCACACCCAGTAGCCTGTATGATCCGCCGCATCACATTAATCGCTGCATCGTGTCCATCGAACAACGAGGCAGCAGTAACGATCCGAATCTTGTGCTTAGGTATATATGGGGCGGGTGATTCCATGAGCCTCGAAGGAGAAGTTTTCCACAGCTTGGCAAAAATATGCATGATGCGGCTGATATATCATTAAACGTGCCCATTTTAGTGTACTATTGCGATACTGGAGGCGATATAAACGTCCCGATTTCTATATCAGTGGGGCTATCATGCAAAAAAATATGGGTGTTATAGACCGTTCTTTGCGAACGATCATTGCTCTAGTGGTATTTGGATTTATCTATTTTGGAGTGCTTTCTGGCACCTGGGCTTGGGTTTTGGGGGCCTTTTCGGTGGTGTTCCTTCTGACCTCGCTCGTTTCTTTCTGTCCTCTGTACAGAATTATTGGTGTCAAGACGTGTTCAACTGAGTAGTAAATTCCGCTCTGTGAATACAGAGCTTATCATGTTGGGCGGAGCCGAAGAGATCGGCGCTAATTGTTGCTACCTCAACATCGACGGGACGGGTATCTTCATTGATGCTGGCTTGCACCCCCGCGATCGCACTGCTCGGGCTTTCCCGTTCTTAGACGCAATTGAAGACCGGCCCACCGATCTTGTTGCAATTACACACGCCCATACCGACCATATTGGAGCTCTTCCGTTCCTGATTCGCCGCTTTCCTCACGTGCGAACGGTAATGACCCATGCCACACGCGATCTCAGTCATGTGATGCTCCCAAACGGTGCTCGGCTGCTAAAACGGGGAATAGCCGAGAATGTCTCAAAAGAATCACTTGAATTCTATGATAGGACGGCTATTGAGCAGCTTCGTTTTGCATTTGAAGCCCTGCCATATGAGGAACCACTCGTGTTTCGTGGATACAACGGCGGGTCCAACGTCACGCTGAAGCTCCATTGGTCGGGTCATATCCTTGGCTCCGCCGGTGTAACTCTCCAAAACCGAAATAGCAGAATTCTTCATACGGGAGATGTTCAGTTTGAACATCAGACTGTAGTTCCAAAGGCTACACTACCACGAAGCCATGTGGACGTGCTAATAACGGAGGCAACGAACTGCGCTACTGAATCTATGGCAACCGTACAGGAGGAGTCAAAGCGTCTTGCCGCGTTTATAACAAGGATCAGTGAGCGTAATGGTTCGGTTCTCATTCCATGCTTTGCTTTGGGGAAAATGCAAGAGATGCTCGTCCTCCTTCATGGCTTGATGAGAAGGGGCTCCATTCCACACTTGCCTATCTATACAGGAGGTATGGGTGAACGCATAAATAAGATTTACGACCAATATTGTTATAGCGATCCTATGCGACGTCCAGGATTTGAGATATCTGACGTGCTTCAAGAAAAGATTCATCGTGGCGAGTTGTCTAATGGCCCATATACCAAATCACCTTCGATCGTCCTCGCTTCATCGGGAATGATAAACGATGGTACTATTTCTCACACGCTTGCACAACAGTGGTTTGCCAAATCTACGTTCGGCATCGCCTTTATAGGCTTTCAGGATCCGTCTACCGCAGGCCATCAGTTAGCTAATTCTAAGCTGAAAGAACCGTTCGATTTCGGCAGTCAGCGTTGTACACGCACATGCGAAATCGAACGGTTCCGTTTCAGCGCTCACGCATCTCGTGAAGGTCTGATCTCTCTTGCCGAAGATGTACGTCCAAACACTGTAGTTATCATGCACGGTGAGATAGAAGCTTGCGAAAATCTCGCGCTTGATTTGGGAGAGCGACTACCTGGGACGCGTATTCTGATTCCTCGCCTTGGTGTTTCGTATCGGCTTGAATAGACTAACACTTCATTAATGCCGAATAACGAACGGCTGAGACCAGCTCATTCCCGATGTTCGCTTACTCACGAGTGCATAGACCCCACTTGGGATTGATTGAATGTCGAGTTCAATCGAGCGTACCAATGGGTCGACACGTTCTCTCATACACATTCTTCCTGCAGCATCTTGCAGCTCCAAACTTGTGATGCCGGCTGTTTCCCATTCCAGGCGTACGTTGTCGAAAGCTGGTATTGGAGTAATTGTAATCGTGGCTGGACGTGTGTTTTCGGAATCTATACTACTCACAAGTCCATTAAGTGGTTCAATTGCAATGAATCCTTGACTGTAAACAACCCTCGTAGATTTTTGAGCATCACGGACGGCAAATCGATAGTACGATCCACGTTTGAGATCTGAAGGTGCATCCCAACGAAATGTGAGAAGCCCTGCATTCACTTTACTGGCAATAATCGTTTCTACGCCACGAGCCCCATCCCATAGTATGATATCAACAACCGATGCCCCTAAAGCATCGTCCCACGTAATCGTAACAGGTTGTCCAGGAATTACGGGCTTGTCGCTTACACCTCCACTTGGCCATACGTGCGCATGCATAGATGTTAGTGAGAGGAGTCCAATAATAATGACATTCGAGATTTTCATGATTTACTCCTTTAGATGAATGAATGAGTGTGTTCGAGTTTGACTGGTTCCTTTAACAACGATGATGAACAAACCAGTAGAAAAACTTTCGATGTCCACCTGAGCCAATCCGTCAACAATGGGCTCACTCGCGAGAAGTGAGCCACACATATTATAGACTTCCACTACTGATGGATCACCAGTTCTGTCTGTAACACGGATGTGTGATTGCCGAATGTCGACGATTGGTGAAGCATCACCTCGTGAGGACTCCAGTGCTGACGTAACCTTTCTAAACTTCCCGATGAACTCTACTGCGCGCATTATAGGCCAACATCTGTTGGACAATATCTGGTTGTGTGCCGTTCGGCTAAGCAAAAGATGTTCATCAGTACTTGTCCATTCTACAAAGCGATACCCGGCCCCTTCATACGCCGTTAACTGTACTCCTGGGTCTATATAGTGGTCCATATGTGCAAACACAGGGGCCACTATATTTTGAGCCGTGATGTCTTCTCCTGTCTCCATATCTATTGCCCTAGCGTATGCTTTACATCCTGTTGCTTTTCGAAACGTGATTCGTGAAGTGTCTGTATCTCGCGCGCCGTGCCAGTACGAACAATATTGTTCTATTTGATACCAGATAACTTGACCTTGATTGTCAGTTGCTGGCAACCGAGTTTTCGCGATAACAGTTACAAGGTTAGGTCCTTCACAAATCGCATCTATCGGGATCTCCATTCGTGGTTTGCCTGGAACTGTGGGCTGCAATCGAAACAATCTTGCACAAACACCATCTACGGTTGCCGCGTGACGCCTCTTGGCCGGAACAAGTCCTATCCGGAACGTATCCATGCATATAGGTACTACACCGTTCCATCGACCTTCAGGATGAACGTTAATGTAGAGTTCGTGGCAAGTAATCATGTTTTCCCATTGTGCAGACGCTACGCATTCTGCAAACACCAACGCAAGAATTACCGAAACTGAACGAATACATGTACCAGACATATCACGCCTTTGTATGATTGTGATTTACCGTGAGTTACCTAACCACAGACCTAGAAACGAACCATTGTCCACGAAGGCGGTAGGTGATGTTTTCATGTTTTGCTTCAATTCGCGGAGCAATAGCAGTCTTCATTCCCCACAATGTTTGGTGGTCTTCGAGGAATGACGCTTCTCCGAGGTGTTCGTCTTGTTCATCTACGGGGAGCAGCGCACTAATAAGGTCCACACCGGTTTTGATTAGCTCCGGAACAATTACCTTCCAATCGATATCCTTGCCCGGCGCAGGAGAACCATATCCATCAGTTTTTTTCTTGACCTTGTCGATCACGTCTCGCATGCGATTAACAAGACAGTCGTTTTCATCTTTACAGTCCTCATCCCAGGTAGACATGTTCCACCAAGCGAGATCAGACGCTGACATCCATGCGGTTTGAAGCCACACGACTTTATCACCAAATGATAGTGCGCCATTCTTGTCGCTGTGTTTAACTGTACACTCACCTTGTACACCTTGTTGTTGTCCGCAATCCGGCATTCTGGCGAACCCTTGTTGTGTTAGGAGTGCAGCATTCGTTGCCAGATTGCCACCATACATCGCATGGTAGATATCACCACTGTTTTTGATGAAAAGAAAATCCCAGTCACCATCATACGAAATGCTTGCGTCAGTCAGTCGAAGCCCCAGTCCTGGAATCTCCATGCTTCGCAATGCAAACAAATGTTGATAGCGCAAAGGCTCTCCATACACTGAGCGAAGTTTAGTGCTACATGTCAGATCGATGATGCCTCCATGAAGTGCTTGCTTAATTGGCTTCGTTGCTGGATCACAAATGAAGAACTCAACGATATCTGCAGACTGACCGTTAGCAGGAAGGAAGTTTACGTTCCCTCTGTCTCCTGTTGCAACTGTGAAATCTAGATTCCGAGCTTGTGGGTCTGTTACAAGAATGTTGTCTGTGCTGGTGGCCTCGATTGCTCCTGCTAATACTGATGGGCCGTCTACAGGCAGGGTGAATTTTATCTTTATGCTCGTACCTTTACGTGGAATGTATTCCAACTGCCTGCCGCCACGAGGCTCGTCAGTGTCGAGATCGTAATATATGGCAGGATCGAACCATCGTTCCTCGAAACGCGCCAAAGAACGTTCTCCGATTGCGTTACTGCGTACACGCAGCCCAATAGATGCGATGCCGAATAGCTGACGGAATGCGGCCTGTACACGAATTTCGGGTACGTCTTTGGGATTGTTCAAACAATCAGTAGATGTGAATTGCGCCACATCAAGGTCAACTGCCATGGTGTAGTAACCAATGTCGTCGGTCTTTGATTCAGTTGCAGGTATTGCGTATCGTACTATCCTGCTCCACCACCGCCATTCTTCACCACGGTTCTTGGCGGCTCGAACTATAAAACGAACATTGTCGCCACATCGAAGTGCATATCGTGCAAACGGCTGTCCGCCCTGCTCGCATATAATCTGTGTGAGAGGGATCCAAGACGTACGTCCACCAACGACCATACGCTTCTCCACATCGGTGCGCGTTTCAAAATGCGGCTGCCTCTCTTGCAGAATGTTGTTGGGATCTTCGGAACCAAGAAGTACGCGCTCGAGTCGTAAATCGATGTGTTTCCGCTGAGCGAAGATGGTGACGTTATTCTCAGGATTAAGCAGACGGGATGCTATACATAGTTCGGCTTTCCCTTTGTTAAACCAAACCGGTGGTCCAACTGCCGGATCATGATACCCGATGATCTCCCAACAACGGTTTGCAATTACACACACTGTGCGCGTGACTTCGGACACATCTGTAAAATCCATCGGCGAAGTAAAGGATACCCCGGTTGAAACATTAGACATCGGATCCTGATCAACGTCAGAAATTCTGGCAGCAAGTCTATACAGCTCTGTTCGATATGGGCTGAGTGGAGTAAACTTCGGTGACAATGGGGGAGTCCAAATGGCATGGCCAAGGCCTATGCCGCCACCAGGCGGATTGAGCAATGCTGTTGGAATTGTTATTGTAGCGGAGGTTAGACCATTTACGGTCGCCATCGCGGAATTCCAACTGCCAAAGGAATAGTTGGCATTGGGTTTGGCAACGAGTGTTATCCGTGATGTATTCGTTGACACAGCTATTGTATCTGCCTTTGTAACATGGGCCAGAGCAGCCCCCTCGTGGTCGAAAACATCTACGGTTCCTCCTGAGTCGATAGATATTACGATGTTGAGCATTTCGGTCTTTGCAACAATCGCTCGAATAATTGTCTTTTTGGTATACAATTCACAGGGAATTGTTACATCAAGGCGCAATGAGGTATTCCCGTTAACACTTGGCAACGTAGGACTGTCCCACCGTAAAAAGCGCCATCCATTGGGCATCATGCCTCCTGCACTACACACAAGGGTTTGACCATTGTGCAATAGAGTATCCACCCTAATGGAATTGCGAATATCCACGGGAATTTCACGCCCATCATCGGATAAAACGTCTAGTTCTACAACACTGGCATTCCTTACAATGCATGTTTTGATTCTGTCATCGAATGCATCGCCTGTAAGCGCCGACATTTTAATACCGAGTCGTAACTCCGAGCCAACAGGCCACGCGCCGTTTGGTAACATCGTTGCAGACATGCGGTCCTGCGCTAGGACCATCTGAGCAGGAATAGAAGCCCAAATATTTCCTCCGCGCGACGCTTCTAGCTTTAGTATCTGTGAGAGTATTGCTGGACTAGGAATGGGCTCCGTGAATCCTACGTTGAGGGCACGCCCGCATGAAACCACAGATTCAGAATCAAGCGTTGTTCGTTTAACGCGTGGTACGTCTGGTGCCGTAGTAAATGTCCACTCAACAGGCGCACAAACATTTCCTCCTCGATTAGCGCTGAGTGCAACTTCACTAACAACGCATCGATAGCGCGTGTTAGGTAGGAGATGCCGTGGCCTCCAACGCAGTGTACGCCCTTCTTCAACATTGTACGTACCTGCAACAGCGTGTGAATACCATCGGCTCCTATTAACACTTTGAGCCAACGAGTCGCGAAGCACGAGTACCGTTGGTTCTCTTCGTTTCCATCCTGACACCTCGGAATCTGGAAACATCATCGTAATACTCCTGGCATCGATCTCCATCGGAGCACGCACTACGATGGATGTTGTTGTTGAAACGGCATCTTGTCCTGGCCTTGGATATTGGATTTCTAACCGTGGAATCTGGGCCTGCGCAGTGATGATTGCCATTGCAACGCAAACGGCAACGGTCAGCATTTTTAACATCACAACCTCCATTAAAAAGAGATGAACAAGCCCCTTCCATCGTTGTGATGAAGGGGGCGTTCAGAGGTTGTGTTCTCAACGGGCTAAGACGTGACGCGTATCTCGAAAATAAACGGCCAATTTTTTCCTGTAACGTAGAACAACTTTGTTTTTGCGTCGTACGCAATGCCGTTGAGCACATCAGTCTGTGCACTCCGTGCACTATCTGGCAATATTCCGGTAAGATCTAACACTGCTGTTACATTGCCTGTTTCTGGGTTAATCCGAACGATACGTTCCGACTGCCAAACATTAGCCCAGATTTCTCCGTTGATCCACTCTAGTTCGTTGAGCTGTGCAACTGGTGATCCATTCATGGTAACAGCAATACTTCTCACAATTGCATGCGTTAACGGATTGATTACTGACAAAACGTTAGACCCGTTACTCATGATTAAGTGTGACCCGTCATTGGTCAAACCCCAGCCCTCACCAGCATACGAGAAACTGTCGAGCTTTTTTAAACTTACTGGATCGAACACAAAACCGGTCTGTGAAAGCCAGGTTATCATGTAGGCTTTTCCGGCCAAAACAGTAATCCCTTCGCCAAAAAAACGTGCTTCCAGCTTCTCAATCTTCTTCACTTTGCCCGAAACAATGTCTACCCGGCGGATAGACGATAGGCCGTTCTGACCTGTACTTTCCAGAAATTCCGCATTGTACACTACCAGACCCTGTGTAAAAGCAGACGTATCGTGTGATAGTGTGCGCACAATCGTATACGACAGCGGCCGAACCACGGGATAGGATGATTCTGGAGTTGGCAGCGGCTTTTCCACAGGTGGGCGTTCCGATGAACAAGCCACAAGCGTGGCACAGAGAATGATTGGCAAGATGGTACGTGTCATGTTTTTTTGTCGATGGTATGGACGAACTTACTCAACGCGGGTGGCACGTCAACCTTCTGTAGTTTCGCAACCAACATATGCGCCTCCGGCTTTTGATCTTTCTCGCTGTTTTTACGGCAGTATCGTGCAACCGTGATTCTTCGGAAGATGGGGGCAACGTGGGGCGTTCCGGAGATTCTACCGCCAGCACACCGGAGCCTCACGCCAAACGAGCTGATTCGTTGAACAGTCGTTTTCAGCGTATAACCTATCATCTGCTTCCGGTTTCGTCTTCCGCGATACTGGACAGCGTGAGACGTACGTATGGAAAATCGAAAGATACCTGGCTCAACTATCGAGTTCTAACGCTTCTCAACCGAAAGGACATTCAATACGTACGTCTTGGAGATACGCTTGTACTTCCAGACACAGTGGTTGAGGACCTCCGAGCATATTCGGTATTCCCACAATATTGGCCAGGGGGCGATACAGTAGAAAAGGCCGTGTTCATTAGTAATACGTGGCAGAGCTACGCTTGCTACAGTAGTGGTGAATTGGTTAGGTATGCTGCATGCAATTCTGGAGAAGAACGTAAGCCAACTCTACCGGGCCGGTATGCTGTGAATTGGAGAGACAGGAAGCGTATCTCATCACTTGACAGCACATGGATACTTCCGTTTACTGTGAATTTTCATCTTTATGCAGGGAGCGCATTTCACCAGTTTGACATGCCCGGACGGCCTGTTTCTCATTCGTGCGTTCGCCAATTCTTGAACGATGCTGAATGGTTATTTAAATGGGTAAAAACAGCACGGATTGATACTACCAACCATACGTTTATTGCTTGGTCTGGCACACCAATAGTTATTCTAGACATATTCGATTTTAAACGTCGCAGAGGAGGTCCATGGTTAGAGCTTACATCCAGCAATGATGTAAAGGTAGATCTACCTGCGGACGTGTTTGCCGTTGAAGAAGCTCTCATTCCGATCTCACAGATCCCCAAAGAAGTGCGGGGAGCGTTGCGCAATCGCATTCGTTATGTAACTGCAGATAGTGTTCTTCGAGAACGGGGCCTTATTCGCCCACAGATAAGACTTCGCGAGAGCATTGATTTCAACAAACTCCGCCAGAAAAAAAGAGCTAGAGCTGCTAAAGCAAAACGCCGCTAGCGCGTGCGCGGGGATCACGACCGTCATCCCGTCATTCCGAGTACCGTTCTGGCCACCAAGTCTTGAGTTTGGTAGCAATGGCTTGCTCCGCCCCCTCATCACTTGGTGTGTAGAAGGTTGTTGGATCTGTGCCGACCGGAAAATAATTCTCTCGAAAAAAGTGGCCCGGTTTATCATGTGGATAGACGTAGTCTTTACCATTACCCATCTCCTTCATTAAACGAGTTGGTGCATTTCGTAAATGTATTGGCACTGCCACGCTGCTTCCTTCTCGCACTAGTGCTAGTGCTGCATCTATTGCTAGGTATGAAGAGTTAGACTTGGGTGCAGAAGACAAATAGGTAACTCCTTGGCCGAGAATAATCCTACCTTCTGGCATGCCAATTCGTTCAACTGCTTGATAGACGTTCATTGCCACCACAAGTGCCAATGGATCTGCATTGCCAATGTCTTCGCTGGCAAAAACTACCATTCGGCGAGCAATGAATGTTGGATCTTCACCTGCCTCTATCATAACAGCTAGATACAGTAGCGCTGCATCAGGGTCTCCGCCGCGCATAGATTTAATAAACGCCGAGACGGTATCATAGTGTGCATCACCTGCTCTGTCATAGGCAAGAACGCGTCTCTGTATTACATTTCGCAATACGTTGCGTGTTACATGCACAACTCCCATTTCATCAGGCATGGCCAGCGAAGATGCTGCTTCTATTGCATTAAGAGCAGTACGTGCATCGCCCCCTGCAATGTTGAAGAGTATATCCCAATCCTCAATATGGATACGTCGTGACTTCATCATCTCGTCTGTTTCAATTGCCCGCTGTACAATCTGTGTGATATCCTGGTCTCTCAACGGCTGAAGCCGATACACCTGACATCGAGATAACAGGGAGTTGTTTACCTCGAATGATGGATTTTCTGTTGTGGCACCAATGAGTATGAGCAAACCGCGTTCTACGGCGTGGAGCAGGGCATCTTGCTGAGTTTTGTTGAATCGGTGTATCTCATCAATAAAGAGAACCATACGCCTTTTCATCTTGCGATGTTTTTCTGCGCGCACCATTGCCTCACGCAAATCCTTAACTCCTGCTTCAACGGCAGAAAGTCTTTCCATGGGGCTTCCTATTGAGTTTGCTAGGACGTATGCAAGAGTGGTCTTGCCAGTGCCTGGTGGACCCCAAATAATCATCGACGGAAGTTCTCTCCGTTCCACGAATACTCGTAGTGGAGCCCCTTTTGCAAGAAGATGTTGCTGTCCAGCCACGTCATCTATCAATCGTGGTCTCATCCTCTCTGCAAGAGGTGCGTCTTGAATCTTCGCGTGACTCTTGGGTTGCTCATCGCCAAAAAGACTATCCATGGCTACTTTTGCTCTTGATGTTATTCCTAAACTACCTCACAGCCGGGCTTTTGACCTTGTGTTTTACCCAAGTGTGGAACTTCGAGTTCAGAGCATCGGACCCACGGAAGAATTTTGTGGGTAGTTGGACAGGCACGGCAAGCACGGCAATCACCAAGGATAACAGAGATTACCTTGGTCCATTGGGAAACAACAGTATAACAGCACGTGTATCGGACCTTCCCATCCATGATTCGATTGTCATTGAACTCGAAGTCTATATCCTAGGTTCGTGGGATGGCGTAGTAGATGATGACCGACTAACAATCATACTTGATTCAAAGGATACGCTGTTATCGTCCACCTTTAGCAATACCTATTCCGCCCAAAACTACCCCGATTCTAGAGGGGGCAGGCGTTATCCCCGCCGAACTGGCGCTACTGAAGTTGATTGCACTGGTTGGGTGTTTACAGAAGCCAGAGTTTTTGATGGACCACTTGATGCTGCCTACACGTTTTTATTCAAGGCCGCGCATTCGCTCGATACGTGCTCTATTTCTTTGATCGGCAACTTGAAAGATGTTCGCCCCATTCCCGAAAACGAGGCATGGGGGGTGAGCGCTCTACGCGTACTCGCCGTTAGAACCCCTCAGCCCCCTAGTATCTCTGACCCACAGATTGTTCCTGGCCGCTAAGTCCTGTGAATGCTATAAGAGCCACCTAACGTTGAAACGGCCAGTTTTGTTGATGAGGTAGAGATGGCGGTGCGAAGCCGTTGCATTGGTTCTGCCATTGGCTCGCTACTCTGGCAGAAAGTAGAATGATGGACAGGGATGAATGCACGGGCTCGCATCATTTCTACCATTGCCAGCGATTCTTCGGGAGTACAATGAGTCTCCGGGTACGGATCGTAGGCACCTATTGGCATGATTGCTATGTCTATCTGGCCAGGCAGATTGGCGAATGCCTTTGTATAGGCAGTATCTCCGCCAAAAACCACACCAATGCATGCTCTATCTCCCCAATCCATTTCGTTTAGCGATCGCCACGTGAAGTCCTCGATTACGTCGCGGGTGTTTGAGGCTGTGAGAACATCAATCTCTCCAGGCCATCGATTCGATATTTCTCCAAGCGTTTGCCGATCCATGTGGTCAAGATGGGCATGAGACAACAGGACGAGGTGGGGCTTAGGAATTTCTTCTACACGTAATGCTGGTGGAGCAATCCTACGCGGACCAAGGGTCATGCCAAGGACCGAGAGTCCGTAATTATTAAAAAGCACAGGATCCGTTAGGATTATCGTGCCCACCATATTCAACAAGACGGTTGAGTGCCCCAACCAACAAGCCCAGACACAACAATCATCAATAGATAGCGTCATCTGGGGCGAAGACAACAAGCTCATAGGAGCTGTTAGCACCACACCACTAGCAAGAACCATCGTTCGGCACAGATCGCGTCGAGTAATCACAATTCCCCCCGGAACTATTTGTTATCAAATTACTTCGCGATCAGCAGGCATGTTTGTTACCATTACGTTGTAAGGATATCGTAATCTTGATGCAACCTCTTACCTGCAATTCCGTAAATAGGCCACGTCAAGTTTGAACTGTCCGAAATAGGTGTGATTCATGATAACACTTTCAGCTTTTGCGTTTCTCGTATCGTTTACGCTGACTTCGATGGCGCAAAGTGATAGCGCCTCCCCTTTAACAACATCAACAAATCAGAACGATGTAGACCAACAAATGATCGATAGAATCAAACACAACTATCTGCCTGTTCAATTTGGTGCGTATTTCTCGCAGACGATTCCGCAATCTTCGTTGCGCAAGGCCTACGATAGTCTAGGGGGGCCAAATGTAGGATATGGTTTTGCCTTTAATGGGGGTTACAACTTTGATCCAATCCCTGTAGTTGTTGGAGGAGAGTTTTCCATGTACTTCTTTGGCACAAGAGACAGAACTTTTGGAACAACGTCTGGTGATCCATTAAACAGGCGCTTAGAATTATCTACCCAGAACCTTACGATTCCAATTCTTGCCTTTGTTCGTTTTCAGCCCAATATTGCTACGTGGGTATATCCGTATGCTGAATTGGTGGGTGGCACAACGATCTACTCATCGATAATGACCACCAAACGTTTCGAGCTTGGCTCGGAAATCAACTCTGGCACCGACAGCGAAGGTGGCGCAAATCTATCGTACGGTGTGGGGACGGGTTTAGCATTCAAAATCGCCGATATCATCACGCTACCTAATTCGCTTCAACGGACGCTCATTGATGTTCGTTTCCGCTATGTGTGGGGTACAAGTGTTGAGGTGCCTATTCTCGAGCCTACAGCGGATCAGTCCTATGTGATTCGAAAGGTATCGGTTGATGCCCCAGAGCAGGTAACTTTTCAACTTGGAATTATGTTTCAATTTTAATCGTCAGGTGAATTCATGACATCCGAAATATCAATCATGCGCACTTCAATTCTGGCCACGTTGGCAGTGGTCACGGTTTTTTTCGCTGGCTGCCGTACAGCACAGGACAATCAGCGAGACCTGCGTTCAACGCAAGAACGCGAGCTGACCGCTGGCGTTGTTCAACGCGAGATCAAGAAGGGTATGTCTGGAGCAGCCGTTGTAGAAGCCCTCGGTTCTCCAAACATTGTAACCAAAGATGAAAAAGATCATGAGACGTGGGTATATGACAAAATCGCCACCGAGGCGTCGTATTCTCAGAGTCAAAATGGACTCTTTCTAATTCTTGGTAGTATCTCCAACCAGTCTGGTGCAGCTAGCACCACACAACGAACACTTACCGTTGTCATTAAATTCGATCCGTCTAGTAAAGTAGAGTCATTCACGTATCATCAAAGTAAATTCTAATCAGTGATGAACATGAAACACATCCTGATCTACGGCGCAATCGTGTTGGGCACTTCTGCGTGTACGATTATCAATCAGGCGCCGCCTACCGCAACTCCACAGACGCAACTTCAAGTACGTGAATTCCAGACCAGGGAGTTTGATACGAATGATGTTAAGTTGATTATGAAGGCCATGTTGAATGTGCTGCAGGACGACGGATTTGTCATCAAGAATGCCGTAACTGATCTTGGCCTGCTAACCGCCACTAAGGAGATTCAGCTCAGTGGCTCAAAGAGTAATGGCGATCAGTACTGGACAGAGATATTCGACTCACTATTTAAGTCATCGAGCTCACGCTCAAATACTTCGAGAAGAGCAGAACAGCCGTATAGCAAATTCAAACAGGTAGAAGTGAGCATCAATGTTTCGGAATTGGGCCGGCGTAGCAAGGTGCGGGCTAACTTTCAGGCAAAGGTTATTGATAATGTTGGAAATCCGGTAGAAGTCTACGTCATCCAAGATCCTAAGTTTTACCAAGAGTTCTTTGCAAAGGTTGATAAGGGTATTTTTATCCAAAAGCAGGGTTTCTAGATGTTACGAGTATGCTCAGTGATGGCGGTCCTTCTTTGCTTGATTACAGGTTTTGGGGTGTCAGATTTACATGCCCAGTCGTTAGTCGAAACAGTTAAGACTGGCAATCTTAGGTCCGCCAAGAAGTTGTTGGCTAAGAAATCAACGAATGTAAACGAGGCCGACTCTGAGGGCCTTACGAGTTTAATGATTGCTACAATTGCAAACGACAGCGCGATGGTAGTGGAACTTCTCAACGTTGGTGCGAACGTAAATATTCAGTCGGTGAGTGGCATGACCGCCGTACATGCCGCCACATTCAATAACCGAGAGGGATTGCTACCTCTGCTTATTTCGGCTGGTGCCAATCCAAATTTGATTGATAAAAGAGGTCGCACACCCTTACATGTAGCAGCCACACAGGGAAATTCAAACTCCGTTTCGATACTTCTTGACGCAGGTGCACTCATCGAATTCAAAGACCGGAAGGGAAACAGTGCCTTGATGTTGGCTAGTGGTGGCCGACATCTTGGGACGCTCGAAGAGTTATTGGAAAAAGGGGCTGATCCAAATACACGAGACCTACAAGGCAGAACCCCTCTTATGTTATTGTCTACCATCGGAGAAGAAGAAATGGTTCGCATTCTGTTGAAGTATAAGACCGATGTTACTCTCGTAGATCATTCAATGAAGACTGCACTCTCATATGCCAAAGAGTATCGGAGAAAGACAATAATACCATTACTGGAAAAAGCTGGTGCCAAGTTTTAGGTAATTGTCTTATGTTCGTCCCCCACTAAGGACGTAGGTATTACAGTAGATAGTACAAGTTAATAGGAGTAGTTATGGCATTAGCAAATGCCTCGAAGCTTACGCGTATCGGTGTTTTCTATGATGGAAATTATTTCCTGCATGTGAGTAACTATTACGCTTTTAATCATCCTCGAAATAGTCGAATTAGTCTCCGTGGGCTTCATGACTTCGTTCGGGCCCAGGTTGCTGTAAAGGAAGGGACTGATACTCGACTGTGTCAAATCGTCGACAGTCACTTCTTCCGAGGCCGTATCTCTGCTAGCGAGGCTCAAACTCGTGGCAACCTCTTGTACTACGATCGTGTGTTTGAGGATATCCTCATGTGGGAAGGCGTGATTACGCACTACCTCCCGATACGAAGCACCGGTGGCCGTCGCGAAGAAAAGGGTATTGATGTTTGGATGGCACTTGAGGCATACGAGTTAACGCTCCTGAAGCAGTTCGACGTAGTAGTTCTCATTACGTCGGACGGAGACTATGTGCCTCTTGTTCGCAAGCTTAATAACCTTGGCGCTCGTGTAATGGTGTTATCATGGGATTTTGAATACGAGGACAACGAAGGAAAACACAACGTTACCCGTACTTCTCAGGAACTCCTCGAAGAAGTAACATATCCAATCTCGATGCACGAACTGATTGAAAATCGTGCAATGCGCAATGATCCCGTTCTTACAAACCTGTTTGTAAAACGTGACGAGTCTGTAGGCAGAGGTTCTACGTTCAATGAGGAAAACGTTCCTGGTCAGAGGTCTCCTATTGTTTCTGCAGCGCAACGCGATACATTCGAGCCAACAGCCACTCGCTCACGTAAAGCAGTTGCCCCCGAAACCCCATTGCCCGTTGTTGACGAAGGGGCTGAGCGATATGATGGTTACGTGCTAAGTCTAAAAAACGGCTACGGCTTTATCAAATATCCTCCTAATAACCTTTTCTTTCATGCTTCTGATCTTGTTGATGCTGAGTTTTCTGATCTTAGAATCGGCGACCCTGTGGACTTCAACATTGGTTTGAATAGAGATGACGAAGAAGTTGCGAAGCAGATTAGACTGCTAATTGAAGATGACAATATCGAGGACGATGATTCCGAGGCATAACCATGTTTGCTTCTAAACTTCCTTGGGTAGAAACAACAATCTTTTCAGTAATGACGGCACTTGCCAATGAGGTGGGTGCCGTCAACTGTTCACAGGGATTTCCAGACTATCCAGCCGACCCAGTGCTTGCCGACCTCCTCGCCCAAGCGGTGAGTGCCGGGCTCAATCAGTATGCCCCTATGCCTGGCTTGTTGTCTCTTCGTACCGCTGTGGCCGCTAAATACAAACAGATGTTTGGCGTTGCACTATGCCCTGAACACGAGGTTACCATTACTCCGGGAGGTACCGCAGCACTCGCTACTGCCATAGCCACAGTTGTACGTCCTGGTTGCGAGGTAATACTGTTTGAACCCTCATATGACTCGTATGCTCCTGCTGTTGAATTGAATGGTGGCGTTGTTCGCCGATGCGCTCTAAGAGCCCCTTTATATCAACCAGATTGGGAACAGGTTCGCTCGATGATCAGTTCGAGGACTTCGATGATCATCATTAACTCTCCTCATAACCCGTGTGGATCTATTCTTACAACAGGTGATCTAGAAACTCTGGCGGACATTTGTGAAGGAACTGATATTGTTGTTGTGAGCGACGAAGTGTATGAATTGATAACGTTTGATGGAGCCATACATATCACACTTGCAGGACATGCAAGGTTAAAGGATAGGACGTTTGTTATCACGTCGTTCGGTAAAACGTTTCATGTTACTGGCTGGAAGATAGGCGCATGTGTTGCGCCTCGCTGGCTTACGGCTGAGTTCCGCAAGGCCCATCAATTCATTTCGTTCTGTGTGAACACACCGGCACAAGCTGCTTTAGCCACATACATGGATAACGCTGATAGGTATCAAGGTTTGAGTGCATTCTTTCAAAAGAAACGAGATCTATTTAGGGGGCTTCTAGAGGGTTCACATTGGAGTATTCGCCCCTGCAATGGCTCGTATTTCCAACTCCTTGGTTACGAAAACATAAGTGATGAACCCGACGTAGATATGGCAAAGAGACTTACAAGAGAACTCGGGGTGGCAACGATTCCACTTTCGCCATTCATACGAGATTCACACGCAACACCTGATAGGGTGCTGCGGGTTTGTTTTGCTAAGATGGATACAACGTTGGAACTGGCTGCCTCAAGACTACGAAACGCCTGAAGAGGGTTTTGGTACTACGTCTAGGCGTACAATCTGTGACACGTCTGAACACTTGTGAAGTAAACTCTGTACAGTGTCCAGAGGAACTTGTTTATACTTTTCAAGAGCTCCGTTAACATACTCTGGATTATTCCAGAACAATGTGCTCCATGCCACAGTGTCAGCTATCCCACTTACACGTTGCAATTCCGCAGCATGGGCAGTCCGCAGTAGGTTCAACGCTGCATCCATTCTCTCTGGCCTAAGTGTGTAGGTTTTGATCGCTTCGATCATCGCATGGGCAAGTTCATCGGCCGAAACAGACTCTTTGGCTGCGTAGGCATACATCGTAATCAGCGAACTATGGGCACGTCTGTCTACGTAGGCGCCTACGGAGGATGCGATACGCTTGTCCGAGACGAGTGCGTTGTACAGAATGGAACTGCGCCCTGATCCAAGAATCGTAGTCGCAATTTCTGCATCTAATGGATCTCTTTCTAGGAATCCAGCTACGTGCAGACTTAAAAATGTTGCCGGCATTGGCACCGAATCAACGATCGTGGTATGAACACCTATTTTTCTAGATGTAGCAGAAAATATTGTACGATTTTGTGGTGGACCCTGCGATGGAATATCGCCAAAGTATTGCCTGGCAAGCGCCATAGATTTCTCTACCGTTATGTCTCCAGAAACACACAATACTGCATTCGAAGGTTGATAGAATTGTTCGAAGAAGCTGCGGGCATCCTCCATCGTGGTTCCAGATACATCGTCTGCAGATCCGTACACGTCCCATGAGTAGCTTGAATCTGGATGGTAAGCCAACTCTTGGAGAGCACTTCTCCATATGCCATAGGGTTGATTAAAAACGTTCTGATTGATTTCTTCAACAACTACACTGCGCTGTGTCTGTAGAGCGTGCTCCGAGATTTGGAAGGAGCGCATACGTTGGGACTCCAACCAAAAACCTAGTTCAACTTGGTGGGCGGGTAAGTCTATGTGATAGTTTGTGTAATCGAACGTTGTGTAGGCGTTGTTTGATCCCCCGGCCTTGGCACAGTATATGTCATAATGCTTTTCCAGCCCAGGAGCAGCGTTATCGAACATGAGATGTTCAAAAAGGTGTGCTAGGCCGGTTTTCCCGCGACGTTCATCGTGCGATCCAACACGATACATAACAGTAACGTTCACAACTGGTGCAGTTATTTCTGGACACACGATAACGCGGAGGCCGTTGGCGAGAGTAGCGTCATGTGTAGTAATATGGGTCATGTCTGTTTTCCTATTCGTTGATTCGACTTCAATTTGCAGAATCACGTGGGATTGATCGAGTATGTTTGTCTGCTAAACCATACAGGAACCCCTTATGACACACCTTCATCTCCTAGAACAATTACTTAAGATCGACTCTCCAACAGGTTTTACGCAGCACGCAACGGCGTTTATTATGGAAACTCTACGGTGGTATGGATATAACCCTCTTCTTACAGCGAAAGGGGCTGTTCGTTGCGCCTTGGGCCCTGAGCCTACTCTGGCTTTGGCCGCACATACCGATACTCTAGGTGCCATCGTTTCTGGCTTTCATGGAAATGGAACCTTGCGGTTTTCGTTGCTAGGAGGGCCGCTATTGCCAAGTTTTGAGGGGAGTTACGTGAGAGTTTACACACTTGATAACAGAACGTATACAGGCACTCTTTTGCTTAACGACCCTTCTACTCACGCTAACAATAAGGCCTCAACGATTGAGCGTACTATTGAGAGTATGCATATTCGGTTGGACGAAACAGTGGTAGATAAAGACGATGTGCGTGCATTAGGTATTCGAATCGGCGACATTATTGCCTTTGATACAAAATATCAGGCCCTCGGATCTGGTTACGTTAAGAGTCACTTCTTGGACAATAAAGCTGGCTGCTTTGTGCTTTTTGAAGTTGCACGCGTACTATCAGAATCAGGTACAACAGCACCCGTAGAGTTGTTCTTTAGCGCATACGAGGAAGTAGGACACGGTGGAGCCCCTTCCTATAGCACAGCTGTTGATGAACTTCTCGTTATTGACATGGGTGTAGTAGGCGATTCTTTGGAGGGCTCTGAGCTGAAGTGTTCGATATGTGCCAAGGATTCTGGTGGACCGTACGACTACGATTTTCGCAAGAAGTTAGTTGAGTTAGCTGAAAAGGGCGCAATCCCGTTTGCTCTAGATGTGTACCCGTTTTATAGCTCAGATGGCACTGCTGCTTGGCGAGCCGGTGCCGACGTAAGGGTGGCGCTCATCGGTCCGGGTGTTCACGCCTCACATGGAATGGAAAGAACACATGTAGACGGTATTCAGTCTACCATCGATCTATGCTTGGCCTATATCAATCACCGGTTCAACTCTTAAGGCGTTAAATCCGCAATCCACAGTCTTGTGCACGGGTTACCAACAATCCACATTACAAAATGGTATTGTAGTTCAAGGGTTTACAATGATTTTAAAATTGCAACTCTAGGTATGAACCGTTGTGTCCACATATACATGGAAAGTGAATGGATAAATTCGTCAAATGTTTAATTCTCATACATTGAGTGTGGACATCAAGCTTACGTTGTTACTTCTTATTCGCGACAGTGTAGTGTTACCACAATGTTATCCCCTCTAGCAGGGCAGGAGGAGGTAAAGTACTAAGTACTAGAGATGTATGAGATTTAACAATAGTAGACGTATGGGGATGTGAACATTTCCACCGTTTCCACAGGATAACATCATCATATTCTTTTCTTCTCTTCATCTAAAGAAAAGAAGAAGAAGAAGATATAGAGGGGTGGGGAGAGATCTAGAAATCAAATGTATGTGTGTATGTTCGTCCATCAGATACGCTCGAATCCACAGTAGGGCTGTAAACATTGAGGGATGTTGATGTAGCCGTCTTCGGTTTGATACTGCTCTAGGAGAGCAACCAGAATACGGGATGTGGCAAGCCCACTCCCATTGAGCGTATGAACGTACTCGGGCTTAGAAGAAACCCCATCCTTGTATCGGATGTTTGCACGCCTAGATTGGTACGATTCGAAGTTTGTACAAGAACTCGCTTCTAGCCAACGCTGTTCATAGGGCGACCATACCTCAAGATCGTAGGTTTTGGCACCACCAAACGTCATATCGCCCGTGCAAAGAAGTAGGACTCGATACGTTAACCCAAGTTGCTGAATAAGATATTCTACATTCCCTACAAGCAACTCTAATTCATCGTATGAGGTTTCTGGTTGAACAAACTTTACAAGTTCAACTTTATTGAATTGATGAACCCGTAAAAATCCTCGTGTGTCTTTTCCGTAGCTCCCAGCTTCCCGTCTAAAACACGCAGAGTATCCAGCATACTTCACTGGTAATTCATCACCATTAAATACTTCGTCTCGATGAAAGTTAGTAATAGGTATCTCGGCCGTTGGCACTAGATACAATTCATCACGTTCCATGTAGTACATGTCATCATGACTCTTAGGAAGCTGGCCAGTACCACGGCACGAATCAGCATTCACTACAAACGGTGTCATGATCTCTTTGTACCCATGTACGTTTGTATCGGTATCAAGAAAAAAGTTAATCAGCGCACGTTCAAGTTGCGCTCCTTTCCCAACATAGAATCCGAAACCAGCCCCCGTTACTTTAGAGCCCCGTTCAAAATCTAATATTCCGAGTTTCTTTGATATCTCAATATGATCAACATGCCAGGTGCGTTCCATACAATCACCAAGGCGCCGTAGTTCTACATTGTAATGAAGATCTTTGCCAATAGGAACACTTTCATGTGCCATATTTGGTATCATTAAAAGGATGGCCGATATATCTTCTTCAACTATCCGAAGTTTATCGTCCAGTTCTTTTATCCTATCACCAACTTCCCGCATCGATGCAATTTTCTCTATTGCATCCACTCCACTTTTTTTAAGCGAAGATATTTCTAGGGTCACCGCATTGCGAGTACACTTTAGGTCTTCGGTTTCTTGGATTAGCGAACGGCGCAAACGGTCTAGATCAAGAAGACCGTCGATATTGCTGCCGTCGTTTTTATTTATGCAGTTTTGTCTAACCGCTTCCGGATTTTCTCGGATGAATTTGATGTCTAGCATGGATTAGGGGGCTTCTCATACGTGAGTAGTACTCTACAAATTTACGTCTTCCGCATTGCCCACGCTTTTGTCACCTTTACAAATGGGTGAAATGCGGAGAGAGCGGACCATACAAAACCCTCCACACCGTTGAGGTAATGTCCCCCAAGCACATAGTGTTTCAGGAAGTACACTGGTATACATAGACCGTTGCCAACAACACTTCTGCGCTTACCCAACCGATTGAGTTTTTTGGCCCCGAGGTCTGTATATTGATTAAATTTTTCGAAATATTGATTGAGTGTAAAGTAGCTATCGTGCACGAGTTCACCTTCTAGCTCTCCGATATTGCCACGTACGAGAATAGACTCATGTACTTCTGAGTTATCAAACGAGCAGGTGTCTTTTCGGAATACCCGAATTGGATGGTCTACACTTCCACTACCGTGGCGAAACGTTCTACCTAGGAATTTAAAACGACGGGTGATGGTGTAGGCACTATGTAGCCCATCATCTATAAGACATTCCAATGACTTGCAAAGCTGTTCAGTCGCTACTTCGTCACAATCAATCGATAAAACCCATGTATTTCTTGCCAACTCACAAGCAAACTGTTTTTGGGCTCCAAACCCAGCAAATTTGTGATACACGGGTTCGATACCCATTGAACGGACAATCTCTTGAGTTCCATCAGAGCTCCCGCTATCAACCACGATGATCTCGTCTACAGTTCTCCTAAGAGCACCAATACATTCGCCGATTGTTAGTGCTTCGTTCTTGCAGATGATAACTGCTGATATTTTAAGGTTATATTTTTCCATTAGATGTCACTTTATAGCGAAATTGGAGTTATTGCGAATGAATCTAACTACCACCTAATGGGTTATAGTAATGTTTAGACATCTCTTTGTATCTCTTTTTGGCCTTGTTGTTGTTATCGGCTCGCAACTGAGTTCGGGACAGGTTCTGCCACCTGTTGACGTTCTAACCAACGCCAACCCGTCCCCCGGTTTCGTTTATCTAGCCCCCAACTCCAGGGTTTCTAGTCCGCAATATGCCCCATCGCTCATGATTTTGGACAGTGCCGGCGTAGTTGTAAAGTCTAGATTCATCCCAGAGTTTGGATTTGATTTTAGGCTTTTACCAGATGGGAGACTGGGCTATTCGGTATTTCAAGCTGCAGGAACCGGTCCGCGTGCCAGTTCTTCGATTTACATTGTTGACACCAACCTACAGACAAATGACTCATTGAGAGGCGTTAATGGGTATAATCTTGCAATGCACAGTTTTATAGTTCTGCCAAATGGTAACCGGCTTTTAGTACTACAGGAAGACGTTACACTAGATCTTACCAAGGTGATAGAAGGTGGCAACCCTGCGGCTACCGTTCAGCAGATGCTTATACAAGAGGTAGACATACGAGGAAACGTATTTTTTCAGTGGCGGGCTTTGGATCATTTCCCCGTAACTGTTTCCTACGAGAACCTTACAGCCCCTTCCATTAGATATTTCCACTTAAACGCAGTAGATGTAGACACAGATGGAAATCTGTTGATCAGTGCTCGTCACGCCTCTTTGGTTGCCAAAATCAACCGTACCACAGGCAACGTGATGTGGATTTTGGGCGGTAAACTGAATCAGTTTACTTTTTCTTCATCTCCAGGAATTACAGACCCACCTGAATTCTCGTATCAGCACGACGTGCGGAGACTTCCCAACGGCAATCTCTCATTGTTCGACAACGGAAGCCAACGCCAACCCAAGTGGTCTCGTGGTGTTGAATATGTGCTAGATGAGGTCAATAAGACGTGTACACTAGTTTGGCAGTACAGGCACAGTCCGGATCTTTATGCCGGCCTTCAAGGAGCAATGGCCACGCTAGCGGATGGACACCGGCTTGTTTCGTGGGGATCTGCACTCCAGAACAACAAAACGATCATAACTGAGGTAGATGCCGCAAAGACCGTAGTATTTGAAGCAGAACTTCCAGGCACAATGTTTGCCTATAAGGCCGAGAAGTTCGAATACCCTACAGGAAGAGTGGCTGCATCAGTCCTCATCGATGAAATTCTACGGCTGAACACCTACAAATACACTCGTGGAACAGATACTGTAGGCCTCACCGTAACCTATCACACACTGATTTCGCAATTCTACAACACAACCACAGCCCAGCGTTTTGCTTGGTCGCCCGTAGATCCTTCTTTTGTTGTTCGTTCTTCTGATACAACTATTCCGGTTTTGCCTCCCAAAACAGTGTATCCGTGCCGCATATCGTTAGCGCAAGTTGGCATGAATGCTCACGCTGGAGAGTTCCGGTTTAGTGCAGCCGCACTTGGGCTTAAGGAACCACAACAAGCGGTTGTGTATTACAGGGATTCGATTGGACGTGGTGCATTTCGTGCAATGCGCACGCGATATAACTCCGCATCTAGGGAGTTGATTGTTGATACAACATGGGCGGGGGAGTTCTGTTTTGGTTCATCACTTCCCGGACTTCCTAGTAACGTATTGCCCCCTAAACTAATTTCTCCCGTGGCCGGACGTCTAGTGTTAGCGAATACTGTTTTCCCTATCCGGGTGTCGCCTCAGGGGTCGGCTATGGGTAACACAATTACCGTTCGGTCAGCCGTAACCACAGACGTTGTTTTCTCTGCATCTACCAATTCAGACAAGGTTAATTGTACCGCGTTACCTGTTGGACTATACTATTGGACGGCATCGTCTTTTATTCAAACGGACAGTAGCTCCAACCGAGTTTCAAGTGAAGAGTCAACCATCGATTCGTTTGTTGTAGAAGGCCCCTCTCTTGTAGTAACTACTCCATCGCAACCAGTGATATGGTGGCGAGACAGCGGATATGTTGTTCAATGGACAACGAATCTTGTACGTGCTGCCACCATAGAGTTAATCAAGAACGATGCCGTTGTGCGAGTAGTAGCAGACAGCGTTTCAGCGTCTGCTGGGGGCTTTCTCTGGAAGGTTCCGGCAACTGTTCCTATTGGCACCGGCTACTCTTTGCGCGTACGCTCTCGCTCGGGCGAAGCTGTGCAAGCTTCTAGTACCACCCTTGCTTTGATTGAGATTCGTGAAGAACCCAACAGTGTTGTTCAAGAAGTACAAGCACGTCGCTTCTTTGTTGCCCCTAATCCTGCCGGAACGTACTTCTATATTGGTGGTGAACACTCTATAGAATTGATTCAACTATTCTCTACATCAGGAGAGATGGTTCAAAGTATTGAAGTACTCGGTACGGGAGAAAAGGTGTCTCTGTCTGACCTACCGAATGGAACATATTGTCTTCGCATAAAAGCAGAAGGCAAATGGGAAACACAGATGTTGACGGTTGTAAAGTAAACAAGTTTACAAAAAACAACTACCATCTTTTGTTATCGAAGGTAAAGTGCAAGTATCGATATGTCTGATGCCGATACACCTGGAATGCGGGAAGCTTGGCCTAACGATGATGGACGTATCCGTTCTAATTTTTCACGACCCTCGCTCGATAAACTTTTAACACCATTGTAGTTGAACGTTTGTGGGATGGTCATACTCTCTTGTTGAGAATATCGCTCAACTTCACGATGTAGTTTCTGTATGTAGCCTTCATAACGAACATCGGTTTCGGCTGAATGTATTGCGCGAGGATGTTCGTTCATCAACGAAGCATCAACTGCATGAACAAGATCAAGCAGCGGACGAAGTTGAACTGCAGGCCGTTTCACGATGTTGTAGAGTGCTGTTGTTTCTAAGATTTCATCCTCACCAATTGAGCGTAAGAATGGGTTGACGTTGTAGGGCGTGATCTTGGTTGTTCTTACCTTTTGAGCAATGGTATTGGAGACGCTTCTTTCGCGTTGGTGCCGATGAAACGTAGCTTCGTCTATTAGACCTAACTGTTTTCCATAGGGCATTAAACGGTCGTTCACTGTGTCAATCCGAAGCAGCAACCTATACTCAGCCAAGGATGTAAATATCCTGTATGGCTCTTCGGTATTCTTATTCACTAGGTCGTCTATCATCACACCGATATATGCTTCGGACCTTGCCAGTGTGAAAGGGGCTTGGCCCTTGATGGATAGTGCTGCATTGATTCCAGCCATTAAACCCTGCGCAGCGGCTTCTTCATAGCCAGACGTTCCGTTTATCTGGCCCGCAAAGAAGAGCCCCTTGATTGCTTTTGTTTCTAAGCCAAACGTAAGCTGGTAGGGGAAGAAGAAGTCGTATTCAACAGCGTAGCCATATCGGAGTATCTCAGCATTTTTTAGTCCAGGTATGCTTCTAAGACCTGCATCTTGTATGTCTGTAGGAAGACTGGTAGAGAATCCATTGACGTACACCGTGTTTGTGTGAAGACCCTCTGGCTCCAACATGATGGTGTGAGACAATTTGTCTGCAAATCGAAATATCTTGTCTTCGATAGACGGACAATACCGAGGGCCGGCACCTGTAATGAGACCAGTAAACATTGGCGAACGAGTAAAGCCCGTTCTAAGAATCTCGTGTGTGCTCGCAGAAGTTCGTGTTGCCCAGCAAGAGAGCATGTTCTTTACGTTAGCTGTCCGGAAAGAAAACGGTTGCGGGTTCTCATCTCCGTAGTGCGGCTCCATCACCGAGGTATCTATTGAAGCAGCATTAATCCGTGGCGGAGTGCCTGTTTTCAAACGCCCACGTGTAAGTCCATGACTTGTAAGTAGATCCGAGATTTTGTGCGACGGACTCTCGTCTACCCGTCCGCCTTCTATAGAGTCCGTTCCCGTCCACATCACCGCATTAAGGAAGGTTCCCGAGCATAAAATTACCGCCTTAGCGTTGATCTCCTCATTGTTTGCTAGTCTTATTCCACTGACTCCACTGCGGTTAACTAATATCTCAGTAACCATGCCACGAATAATTGTAAGGTTTTCCGTTGATAGGAGTAAGTTTTGTGCGAAAGTAGGATAGAGGTCTTTGTCATTTTGAGACCGGGGCGACCAAACAGCTGGCCCCTTAGATGCATTTAAAATCTTGAATTGGATTCCACTCGCATCCGCGATACGTGCCATTGAGCCCCCTAAAGCGTCAACTTCCTTCGCTAGGTGCCCTTTGGCGCTACCTCCGATTGATGGGTTACACGAAAGCCTACCAACCGTGTTGACGTCCATGGTTACTAATCCCACCTTCATCCCCATTTGTGAAGACGAAATAGAGGCTTCAATACCTGCATGGCCCCCGCCAATGACTATGATATCAAAACCGTGGTGATTCGATTGTTTCACGTGGAACACTTTATAGAAAGACTTGAGGAGGGAGAAGTGGAAGAGTGTTCCACGTGGAACACTAGACGAGAAATTTTACCATTTGATATTCATCAACATAAGAATCATCAATTTTCATGGCTCGCAGTTCGGTACCGTAGACCGAAAAGCCGAGTCGTAGATAAAGGCTGTAGGTGGCTTGATTTTTTGTGCTTACTGTAAGCTGAATCTGTTCTACCGACAGCAAATCGCGTGCAGTTTCAATAATTGAGGAAACAAGCTTCGTTGCCACGCCATGCCCTCGGTAGCTTTCTACTACAAAAAGACCCCACAGTCTGCCCTTATGGCCAAGTTTTGCTTGTTCATGGCCAGAGTAGCCAATCATACCCAGAATATTATTTTCGGAGTTTACAGCCCCAAGCAGATATTGATATGGGAAGTTCATATACTTCTCAAACCGTTGTTCCTTGGATAAAACAGACAGGCCTTCAAACCAATCGTAGTCGGAGCCAAATACTTCTGGAGCAGACTTTAGCGCATCGCCTTGAATACTAAGAAAACCGTTGAAATCTTCAATTTCAAGGGGCCGAATGGTTAGTTCTGATATCATACGAGTACCTATTTCAGTCTTATTTACCGATGCAGAATCTGCTGAATACATTATCCAGCACATCTGGATTCCATCCTTCGCCGGTAATGTCTCCAAGTAGCCTTATTGCTGATCTGATGTCTACTGCAAAGATGTCGCACGTCAAACCTTCATCCATGCCAATAAGAGCTGAGCGCATCACAGCGCCGATTGATCCAAGTAACAAGGCTTGACGTGCATTTACCAGTACATCCGTTATGCCGGTTGTTGACGCACGGATGTATTCTCCGAATAGTTCACGCAGAGCGTCAATTCCAGTTCCATGCGTAGCAGAACAATAGAGCACAACATGTCGGTTTGGGTGCTTTGTAGCCACCATATCTACCTTGTTTTGAACCAAAACCACAGGAGTTCCGGCAAATGCCACCTCAATAGCCTCTAGAAGCGCGTTTGAGTGGTGGGCACCTGCCTGAAGATCATTCACAACCAGCACGAGATCACTCTGCTCAATCAACGAGCGTGTCAAAGCTATTCCTTGTAACTCCACAACGTCCTGGGTATCCCTAAGCCCAGCGGTATCGGCTAGGTGGACGGAGTACCCATCAACAAAGATTGTCTCGGTAAGGTAGTCCCTAGTGGTTCCAGGTTCATCGCTCACAATAGCTCGGTTGCGTTGCAGTAGCGCATTGAATAGGGAGCTTTTTCCGGCATTTGGGTAACCCACAACTGCCACGTGGAAGCCAGACCTTAATACTTCGGCACTATGTGCAGAAGACGCTGTTGCCTCAACGTCTTTAATAATTTTGGATACCGTTTCTTTTAGAGCAGACCGGTCTACAAACTCAACGTCTTCTTCGGAAAAGTCTAACTCTAGCTCAAGCAATGCGATTACGTCTAGCAGTTGCTCGCGCAACACTCTCAGATGCTTCGTAAAGCCCCCTGAGAGCTGCCTAGCGGCTATTTGTGCACCATGACGGGATTCTGCGTGTATGATATCTGCAACGGCCTCTACCTGGGTTAAATCAAGTTTCCTGTTAAGAAACGCTCTACGGGTAAACTCTCCAGGTTCAGCAAGTCGGAGGCCAACAGTTCGAAGCCCAACAAGAATCTGTTCTGTAACAAACACCCCGCCATGACACCCAACTTCAACAATATCCTCGCCGGTATACGAGTTAGGCAAACGGAAAACGGAAACGGTTACCGTATCTACTTTTGCCTCGTTGAGTACCCACCACCCGTAATGGATGCGATGTCCTTCTGATTCAGAAACCATAGTAGCGCCACGGAAGAACATGTCGCAGGTTGCTAATGCATTAGGTCCACTTATCCGTATAACGGCCAGCCCCGCAACTCCAGGTGGCGTTGCTAGAGCGCAGATTGTATCTGTAGTACTATGTTGCTTCTCAGGCATACGGCAAATTAATCAGTTGAAACACTTCTTGGCGTGAATCTTGTTGCAAATCGAGTAGAAACTGAAATCACAATTCATAAACATCGTTACTATTTCCAACATAATTGGTGCTTCTAACAGATCCAATAGAATTTCATCTTCCCACCGTATCGTCAACCAACGACTATGCGAGAGAACTTCTCAGCGCTCACAACTACGTGTTTGTTACTGCAAGTTACCAGACAGCGGGTAGGGGGCGCAGTGGCCGCACATGGGAGGGAGATGCCCATGCAAATGCATATTGTTCCTTCGGCTTACGGCATACCAACGAACGAACTATAGAGGACCTCTCTGCATTTATGGCAAGGGGCTCTCTGGCCGTGATGGACGTGATACAGCGGGTTGCTCCGCAACTTATTGTGCGACTTAAATACCCAAATGATGTTCAGGTTCATACGCATGATGGTTGGTCAAAGATAGCAGGCGTCCTCGTTGACCACGAATTTCAGGGCCAAATCTGCACAACAACGATTGTTGGAATTGGATGTAACGTGGAACAGATGGTGTTTTCTGATACTATTACACAGCCATGCACGTCTCTGCGTCTGCTAGGGGTACAAGCAAGCGTAGAAACAGTGCTTACTGGCTTGCGAGATTCATTCTCACGTTGGAAGCAAACGTCCTCACAAGAAACACGCGCAGCATGGATTGGGGCGTTGGGCTTAACAAGACAACGTATTAGAATAGTTGATGTAGAAGGTGTCTGGGTTTTCCTCCGCATACTTGCCGATGGTAGATTGGTCTTACAACACGAAGTCTCACAAAACGAACGGACAATCAGTGATGGCGACACTCTACGATACCAAGATTGAACTCAATGGAGTTGAGTACGGAATTGCTGGCATAGATGTGGGCAACAGCAGGGTAAAGATCCATCACGATGAAGTGTCGCTGTCTATTGCGTATGACAAAGACTGGAAGAAAAACGTCCAGCATCACTTTCGTGATCATGTATCACGGCGTTACCTGATTGGTCTATCCAGCGTCAATCCAAAACAAACCACTGCCATCGTAAAAGTGCTGCAGCGCATTCCTGGACATCTCGTTTTGAATATTCACTCGTTGCTAATGAGGAATGAAGCGCTTTTGTCACTTGGCAAGGTAGAGAATGCGGGTATTGATAGGATGTTAGGAACGATTGGTGCAATGACAAAAGTGCAGCCCCCTCTCATAACTGTTGATTGCGGGACCGCTATAACGGTAAATGCGGTGTCGGAAGATCACTACTTTTTGGGTGGCGTGATCTTCGCCGGCTTGACTACACAGTTGGTTGGCTTAGCTAAACAGACGGCGGCCATACCTGAAACTAAGTATACACCTCCAACAGTTGCACTTGGCATTAATACAATGCAATGTTTAATGTCTGGCGTCACAGCCTCGGTTATCGGAGGAGTGCAACGCACAATTCATCAGATGGTAACAGATGAGCTCAAGACTGAGGTACCCATTGTTGTATCTGGTGGAGAGTCTGGTCAAGTTCTTGAGGCCCTTCAACAGGACGGTCACGCAGTTACACATCACCAACATATGGTAACCGACGGTATCCTTGCCTTACTATCCGTAGCAACTCTTGTTGATTTACACGATTCAATCATTGGCAAGATTCTGCACTAACAGGTATGGCAACTCACGTTGCAATCGCCCTTCATGGAGGGGCTAGAAATCTAGCCCGTTATGAGGGATTAGGTAGACTTGAAGAAGCACACACCTGTCTTTCCACGTTGATTCAAGACATCTACGCACTCTAAACAGAGGGTGCCACAGCACTAGATATAGCTGCATAGGCGGTTATACGGATGGACGATTCAGCGTTGTTTCATGCTGCAAAGGGATCTTCACCGTATTGCAGCGGAACACTCCACAAGCGCGCAGGAAGAATGGGAGACCAACCCATTATTGGAAGTGGCATCTATGCACTCAACGGCGTTGGGGGAGTGTCTTGCTCTGGAATAGATAAGTACTTCTTGCGGACAAGTGCGGCTTCACGAATTATTTCTCGCATGGAGTTTTGCACAGATACGGCCGATATTGCTGCTAACACTATACTCAGTGACATTTCTTCACTAAGGGGCTTAGGTGGCGTAATCGTGATTGACGCCAACGGCAATACAATAGTTGGCTGTTTCTAGAGGAGTACTAAAACGCTTGCCCTAGACCGATGCTCAACTGCCAGTATACAGGGTCCATCAATCCATTTCGTCCAAAGATCCACTTATCCCTGGAGCGAGTTGGGTCATATATGCTCGTAGCATAATCAATACGAAATGGGCCCACTGGCGTATCAAATCGATACCCGATGCCGGCGGCAATTACACTACCATTAAGGAAATCGGAAAGCTTTGCCGAGCCATATAGATCAGTCGTAAATCGATTGAATGAATTACCAATATCCGAAAAAAACGTAAAGCCGCTACGCTCAACAATAGAAGCCCAAACACCATCAGCACCACGCGGTTTTTCAAACATGTATCGCAATTCGAATCCTAGTTCAATTAGCGAACCACTTCCAACTACATTCGATAAAATGTTTTGATTATTAGCGCTAGCATCCTGTATGGTTCCTGAAACAGGATCGTGCAACTGACGGGAGGGGAAGGATCGAATACTAGCCGGACCGCCCGCAAAAAACTGCCGCTCTAGAGGTACATATGTGTTGTTTTGATTGGTGTCCCCCCGTACGAATTCTAGCAACTGTATATGTCCAAGCTTGATTTTTGTGGCCGCCGTCAATCGATTGCCCACTGGTATCACGGTTGTTAGGTACATCTGCGACTTGACGTATTTACCGGCACCCCAGCCCCATTCTATCGAGAAGCTGGCAAAAGACCCACGGGTTGGATTAATGGGGTTATCGCGATGATCACCGCGAAGAGTCAAGCCCAAGTTGATGCCAGTCAAGAAGTTTTCGGTGGTGGTCAGGTATTCGTTTAGAACGAGGAACTGATTGAATGTACTAAGAACGTATGCCGTGTCTTCGGGAGTACTTGCCTCAACGAGTGCATCATCTATGGCCCCTTCAAAGTTTCGTGGCACCTGCCGCTCCAAGCCAAAGTTTACATCGATTCCCGTAAAGAAAGTTTTTGAGTATAGAGAAATCGGAGCCCGGGCATTGAAGCCCGCAGATTCTAGACGAAACGGGTTAACAAGTTGACGCAAGGAATAATAGACTGACGACTGGATGCCAAAACGCTGTTCAAAAAGTCGTCCCACGTTTGGCCAAGCCAACACTATCGAGGCCAACGATTCCGTTTCAAGCTGCTGCCCTTGTGCAAATCGACTTATATCCTGAAGCACGTATTGCAGAGTAACCGAGGCCACTTGCGCTCCACCAAATACATTTCGGTATTGTGCTGTGGCGCCTACACCGAGGTTGAGAAAATTGTCGACAGCGGTTTGATAGAATAGAAGACTCATCCCAACATCATATGGCTTGCTATTCCTTGTAAACACACGAAGCACGATTACAGAATCATTATGTGTTCTTCCCTTGAGTGAGTCTGCAGAGATCGTGTCTATCAATACGATTTCAAACGTTCCGAGACTCATCAGATTGGCGCGGGATTGTTCTACCAATTTGCGACTGTACCATTGTCCGGGCTCGATATCAAGCTGACGTTGGCGTGTACCCTCGTGTACAGAAGGCCATCCCATGGAATTCTCGATAAAGAAAATGGTATCTATTCGAACGCGCTTCCCGTGGTCTACAATAACCACCACTGTGTCGCTTGCCCCGTCGGCGGATATACCGACTATCGGCGGGGAATACGAAGCTCGATAATAACCGTTGTCACGAAGTACGTTGATAATATTCTTGACACTCGCCTCAACCGCCGACTCATCGAAGGGCTCTCCTTTTTTTATGGAAGCCTCTCCCAACGCCTCCTTCCGCAATTCTTCAGGGACCGAATCTAGTCCAACTACAACCATGGAATCAATAAGTGCCCGCACACCTTCACGTACCGTAAAAGTGAGTGTATTCTTTTCCGATTCTCTATCGCATGCAAAAGCAAATGAGACCTTTGCTCGGTGAAATCCATTCTGATCGAGATACGTCAAAATTGCAATACTATCTGCATGAGCGTTTGCAGGATCGTAATAACGAAGTTCTCTTTCAACCTCAATTCTAACGTCGTTCAATCTATCAAGCACTCTTTGAGGTGTTGCTGGATTTCTGCGAAGGTTCTCGTCATAATAGAGGGTGAGTTTCCGAGTAACAGACAGTTCGCTAGGTATTGAAGATATAACACCTGTGAGTTGCTGAGGTGTAGTTTGAACACATCCAACAAAAACAACTTGTTGAAGTTCTTCTAACTGGAGCATGCGGGACCGTTCGCCTGCGCGGACAACACTATCCTGGTACTCGCTTTGTGACCAGAGGGTACAAGGCCCTACTAGACACGTTATAAGTACGAAGAGAGAACGAAGGCAAATAGCCCCATTTCCGGTGCAGGTAATCACGGACTGCAAAATACCGCAAGGATGGTCCAAGAAACCAACAACGCCCATCTGATTAGTATCAGATGGGCGTGAATAAACACACTGAGCTTGCTGTTACGAGTCGTACTGATCTTCGTCCTCATTAAAGAACATATCATCAGAGGCCGCCTCATATTCAGGCCATAGATCCTCGATGCCTTCAAACGTGATATCGTCGGAATCATCAAGCTCGGCGAGGTTGTCAAGAACCTGAAGTGGCGCACCACTTCGGTTTGTATAATCAATCAACTCCTCCTTGGTGGCCGGCCAAGGAGCGTCCTCGAGATACGAGGCTAGTTCGGGCGTCCAAAACATGGGAGGTTCCTTGTGTGTGTTGTACCGTAATTCATGATCGGCGCGAATATACAGTGTTACGACAGAAAAAGTGTTGCCACGTTGAGATCGTAAGAAGTGGTAATCTTAAAATTAGTTTCCTCTCCAGCGACGATTTTAACGATTTGACCCGAAAATTCCACCGCGGACGCACAGTCAGAACCCACAAAACCAGAAGCGTCCGCCACCTGATGGCCCCTTTCAAGGACAGATTTTACAAATGCCTGCGGTGTTTGTACACGCATAAGATCTGAACGGTCAATTGTTTCAACAACACAACCTCTTGAATCAACCCGCTTTAGTGTATCCGGCATCGATATACCGGGAGCAGCAGCACCTGCTTGTTCACCTTCTTGTGCTACAGCTTCCCATAGAATGGGGCTGGCAAGCGGACGCACGGCATCATGCACAAGAATTACGCCTACGTTGTCCATGGCGGGATGCCGCAGACATATAGAAACAGATTCTTGTCTTCCTTGGCCACCAGGTACCATAAAGAGTCGATCGTCAAAAATCCCCGATTTAGCCATCATCTTCCCTACGTAATCAACATCGCCGTCAGGAACAGCCACAACCACGCATGATACTCGCGAAATGGACAACGCGGTGCAAATAGATCGTACAAGAATGGGAACGCCTCCCAATTCGAGATACTGTTTTGGCACATCACCGCCGAAACGTACACCTCGGCCAGCCGCTGGAATTATTACACCTCGGTGCAATGGTATGGTGTAAGAAGCATTCATAACGTCAAAGATAGTCCATCAGCTAGTTGCCCCAAACGTCAAAAGGCGCCCCGTAGTATCAATAGACGTAACGAATGATGACCAGTGGGTGGGCTACAACAGTGCTTACATACCGAATGACCATTGTGAATGTTCCCGTTGCCACAGTGGAACCAGTAGAGCTTACTACTGATATCTCCATGGAAGGAGTAGCATAACCAAATCCAACTTCCATACTATCTGTCATCGGATTAGGCCAAGCTGTGATTCCTGCTTCTGATGATTCAACAACACCAGCATGGATCTCCCCACTGCCTGTTAGAGCAAGGCAGGATATACCACCGGAAGAAGAACAAAGGTTCAATGCCGCCGTTTTTTGTCCATTGGATTGCTCGCCAATCAGAAGCGTCAACTTAGCTGGCACAGAAGCAACCTGCAGGTTGAAATTACCTGAGTGGCACCACCTTCGCCTATGTAAGAGCCGTAGGTAGACGTCAGAGTAAGACTGAATTGAGAATTAGCAACGATAGAGCAAATCAAGATTCCTTCACTAGCTAACAATCAAGACAAAGAGACGGTGAAGAAACTGCGCATGGTGACTAATTCAGGTGATGTTTGAAAGTTGAAAGTCTAATGACCAAGCAATTGTTTCTTAAAAAAAAGCCCCCTCCCGAAAAACGGGAAGGGGCTTTATACGTTTAATTACGTTGTGGCTAGAGAGCTTGGTCTCTTACCGTACAACTGTTAACGCAAGAGAGACGCTTGTGCCAGCGTAGCGGATAACCATGGTATACGAACCAGAAGCTACCTGTGCACCTGAGGCATCGAGTCCATTCCAGCGAACAGATCCACCGGCTTCTACTGCATCATTGGAGAAAGAAGCAACCATGCGCCCCGTAGATCCTACGATAGAGATGTTCATTTCTGGGGTTGCTTTAGCAAAACGAATCTCCACACGATCTGTCATCGGATTGGGCATAGCTGAGATGCCAGCTTCAGAAGCTTCAACAACTCCAGTACGAAGTTCCCCCATGCCTGCAAGTGCTACTGATGAATTACCACCAGATGATGAACGAAGAGTGAGCGTTGCAGCTTTGTTGCCAACTGTACCTGGAGCAAACTTTACACAGATATCAGCGGTTTGCCCCCCCGCAATTGCAAGCGGCAGCGTTGTTGTTACTGTGAACAAACCTGAGTTAGCACCAGTTACTGATGCTTGCTCAATTGAAATGTTCATGGCCGATGTGTTCGTGACCGTAATACATTTGTCGCCTGTTGTGTCTGTGAACACCGTACCAAAGTCCGAAGACAACGCATTATCGTACCGAAGAACGTATGAGGCAGTGAGAGTAATCGTTGACGTTGGATTAAGCGGAGCATTAGACATCACGACCAAAGAACCACTAACTGAACCTTTGTTTGTAGGAGCAGCCTTTAGGGTAACGCTTGAAGATGCACCGGGGTCAAGTGAGAATGGTGTTGCAGGAGCATTCGTTACAGAGAACTCGCTAGGGTTTGTGCTAAGTGACGATACCGTAAGCGGTGCCGTGCCAGCGTTCTTAATCAACGCACCAAACGTTTGTGATTTGTCATATCCAACTGGAATCTCTCCAAAGTCAATTGCCATTGTTGACAGCTCAATAGCTGGAGCAGGAACCGTTGGATCGTTAACCGTAATCGTTGCATACGAGGAAGACACGCCACCACAACCGTTGCGGACAAGTGCGTTGTAGTATCCAGCATCTGCCTTTGTTGCCTTATTGATCGTAAACGTTGGGCTTGTTGCACCAGCAATCGGCTTGTCGTTCTTGTTCCACTGGATTGTGCGCCAATCAGATGCATTCACAGAAAGCATAAGCTTATCACCAACAGCAAGGGTCTGCGTTGCAGGTTGAAGTGAGAGAACAGGCTTTGCAATTACAGTGATCTTGGCTACTCCAGAGGCAGCCGTAAGGTTACACGTGCCCATAGCAGTTGCTACATAGTCTCCAGCGTCAGTTGGCTTAATTCCTGCAATTGTCAATGAGTTTGATGTTGCATTTGGGATTACTACACCGTTCTTTGTCCACGTGAACGTAAGACCCGACCCATCAAATTCTGCTACTAGTGTTGCATTAGCGCCAACACAAGCGTCTGTTGTATCCGGGCTATCCTTAACTGTTGGAGCACGGAAGCCAGAAACTCGAACGGTTCTGGTCTGAGCTGTAATGACGCAGTTGTTTGGGTTTGGAATATTTGAACCGATCATGGCGTAATACTGACCGTTTGAAGCGTATCCGTAATTCGTAAAGTTCAACGTTGGATTGAAGCCGTTTGGAACCGCAACGCCATCCTTAAACCACTGATACGTGAGGTTGATTCCCGTTGCAGTTACAGATAGTGATCCATTTGTGCCAGGGCAGATGTCAAGATTGTTTGGTTCGGCTGTTACCCGTGGCTTCAAAGCAACTGTTAACGCACAAGCAACACTTGTTGCTGGCGGAGGACAGGTGCCGGTTACAGTACACTGGTAAACTCCGCTTGCGGCACCAGTTGCGTTATTGATAACGTAGTTTGAGTCTATTGCACCTGGAATTACCACTCCATCTTTACGCCATACAAATGTGCGTCCTGCACCCGTGGAACGGATGCGCAATGTGTCGTTTGTGCTTTCGCAAACAACACGTGTTGCCGGAAGATTCACGGTAATCACTGGTGACTCAATCACGTTGAGCTGCACGGATGAAGACGTTGTTGTAGCCGTTGCAGGATTGCAGTTGTCGCGGAGAACAACATCATAAAGACCGGCGCTTGCAAGAGTCACAGGGCTTACGGTGTACGAACTTGATGTTGTTGTAGCAAGAGCGACGCTGTTCCTCCGCCATTCATACGTTCCATCAACCAGATCGCTTGCAACTGTAAATGTTTGGCTCCCACCTACACATACGGTAGCGCCTCTAGGTTGTGATGAAATCCCTGGTGGAAAGCAGCCTTTAAGTACTGTGAACTGAGCGCTTGTTCCAGGATTAGAGAATGCACAACTCCAGCTTGGTCCCGGTACTTCAGAAACGCGCATGAACCAGTTAGTACCAAAATTTGCATTAGCAGGAATAAGCCAAGCAAAAGACAGAGCATAACCGTCGATCGTTGACGAAATCACTGTCCATGACGCCTGTCCGTCCGTAGAATATTCGATCTGGTACTTACCACCATAATTACCAATCGTATAACGATCTCCATACCATCTGATCGTCATCGTTGTATTGCGCGTAACCTGTTGTCCTGCTGAAGGAGAAGTTACAAAAATGTTACCCCAACCATAAGTGCACTGGGCATCAGTTTCGACTGCTGCAAATAGAATGGTAATGATTGCTAACACAATAGCAATACCCACCTTAATATTTGAAAAACGTTGAATCATGTTCTTCATAAAAATCTCCCGAACTTTGTGTGAACCAAACAATTTTAGTGCGAATGAAGAAGAGTCTATAACACCTTAAAAACGAAAGATTCGTGTCTCTCGGAATGTGTCATTTATATCTATAAATTAAATTTACACTATTCAATTGCAAATGCCTTGAACTTTCCCACATGCTCAAACAATTATTGGAGTACCAAAACTGACAGCGTTTTTATCATCGAATAACCGTCAGCGATAGTGACTGTATAGAGGCCGGCAGACAGGGAGCCTAGGTACGAAGACGACTCAAACTCACTCGCACCCACAAACATGGTTCCCACTATATTGCCTCGCATTGAGTAAACGCTTGCTTTTAAAGGGGTTACAGCAGGGCATCTAAGGCGTATCCGCAGAGTACCGTCTCTCAGGGAAGCTTCAATTTCATTGCAAATCGAGGCTGAGGCAGCACTTACCCCTGTTGTAGAGCTTGTGGCAAACTGTGCGACAGGGCCATATTCGGCGTTTAGCCCTAGCTTTTTACCAAGAACACGCCAGAAATATCTAGAGTTTACCTCGAGCCCCTCGTAAGCTGCAGCTTCTGAGCTAGAGTTAAATATGAGCGCAACGAGCTGAAAGGTTGGGTCTTTTGAGAGTTGTACCTCGTATGAATCAAACTGACTCGACACAGAATAGGTACACGTCCCCTCAACCGGTACATTAACAGATCCAGAAAGGGGGGTAAGGGGCGTAAGGCCCTGATCGGGTCTTGTAACCGTTGTAAAACTTGCCGTATCAGACCAAGTTCCGTTAGCAGAATCAGCGTATCCGAGAACTCTCCACATATAGGGTACACCTGGTTCGAGCCCACTAGCCGTCCACGTAGGTTCAGTTAGCCTGAAAACTGCGATTTTAGGCGAAACAAAAGACTGATCAAGTGCCACTTCTAGATCGTACAGCGTTGCCAGAGGAACGCTGTACCATGTAAACACAACATTTTGGGTGTCAACACCCCCCACAAGTTTCGGGGTAATAGTCATTGGTGCTCGAAGGAAAGCGCCACTACCAGTAGTGAGCGTATAAAATGGTTTAGCATCTAGACCCGGGCCATATTTACCAACAGCCCTACACGTCCAAAAGGCTCGTGTTGCTTGTGGGAGCGAGTTAATTCGGCCAGGAGATGAAGAAGACGAATCCACGCCCAAAATTAGGCTGTCAGATAGCCTTCGAACAGTAACAACGTAACTAATTGCACCAGGCACGGCCGTCCACGTGAACTCGGCGCCACTTGTAGGAACATTCTGGGCTTCAAACAATGGAGCCAACAGGCCTGGTGCCGTAGGTGCAGTTATGAAGAACGCGGGCACCGATTCTCTACCCTGTAGGGTGTCATAGATGGCACGTACGGTCCACGTAAATCGGGTGTTGGCAGAAAGTTTTTTGTTAGCAACAAAGGAAAGCTCGCCCACAACCGTGTCTACGGAAGGGGTTGTTGAACCAACGGGAACAATCACCGCCCTGTACCATTGAGCACCAGTTGCTGAACTCCAACGGAACTCCTGATTGGGAAGAACGGCAAACGTGTCCGCCTTGGCTATTGGGGTAATTATCTTAGGAACACCAAGAGTGGTGGTGAACTTAGCTAGGTTAGACCACACACCATAATCGGTAGTTCGTTTAGCGCGAACGCGCCAATAAAGCGTACTAAAGTCCGGGTAGGGGCCTACCGTTGTGTCAAGTTTGGATACAGTAAGCCTGGTTTGAACTGTCTGAAAACTAGGATCATTGGCTATTTCTACTTGATACTGTCCGGATGACACAGCTTCCGACCATTGTAACGATGGCGAAGAAGCAACCTCGGTTGCGTTATTGGGCGGACTAACAATGGAAGGGGCAAAACATAGTGCATAGGCAATCATGAATTCACCAGCGGTTAGCTTGTTGGCATTTAGTTGTTTGGTGGATGCATTGTATGACGTTGTCACGAGTGTGAACTCACCTTTGCCCTCCGCTGGTCTACTATACAGTTGGATTCGGTTTGGATACAGAACTCCCGGAGTGTTGCCAATATCAAAGGACATAGTTCCTGCAACGAGTGTCGGGTGTTCAAAACGAACAACCCAGCGTGTTGGAATAACACCGCAGCCCACATCAGAACCAAAACTAATGTTGTGCGGAGCGTACGAGTGGCGCTCCACTACAGCGCTTGTAGTGTCATCAACACGCGACCATGAAATAGAAACATGTGTGGAAGAATCCGCACGTTTAAAGTCAGTAGTACCAGTAGATGAAATTCGCTGAAAAACACCGGTCATGGCAAACACTGCCTTGATCACGCGATACGACGCAAATCCGTTCGCAGTTGGATTGTCAATTTGAACATGAATCGTCCCATCTCTACCTACTTCATGCGCAATCGTATTGTTTGAACCCGAGCCCCATCCAACAAGTATGTTCCCATTCTCTAACTCGGTTGCACTTCCCATCGTGCTTGCATATTGTGTTGGCTTGGGACTGAACTGCCAAACACGCTTTGCGGTTTTGGCTATTTCATCTACTTCGTACTCCACCGCTCTAGATGTTTGAGGGGCTTCTTTAAGATTGCCATTATCCATCATGAGGATGGTGCCCGCACTAGTGCGAGTTGCAGTATGTTGGTGAGAGAACCCAACAAATCCTTCCGTTGTGTCGTTGAGAAAACGAAACTGATTGTTCTTGGATTTAGACCCGCCCATTCGCCACATTACGCTGCCATTGGTGCGATTGATCTTAATTATTTCATCGAGGTGACGGCATGAGACAAGGTAATTGCCATCGTTATCTTTCCAAATCGAGTTAATGTGGATGTAGTCGATCAGCGGATTCGTTAGGTCAATGTCCTCTGTTGCATCGGTTACAGGGATATGATCAATAGATTTCCACTGGAATAGTGTAACACCCTTGAACGTTCTTTCTTGAATAACATTCACCCATACAATTGCATCCTTCTTGCCATTAGATACAACGCCAGACAGATCAATTATACGTTCTTCAATTCCAAGTATGATGTACGAAGTATCCGTTAGTATTCTACATTCATGGAAGTCTGTCAACAATGGTGCTGTGGCACGTAACGTGTCCATTGGATCGAAATGCACGTCCCTACGCACGAAGAACGTCTTTCCTGAACCTGCCGAAAAATGAGTAGCCCACTTACCTTCAAATGGAAGCAGATTGGCGTTCTGTCCTGAGTAATGCTTAAAGACATTCTTACCAGAATGATCCATAGCCGAAATAGAGTCCATGCAGTTCGGTGATATAAAAAAATAGCCAGGAGCAGGATATACAAGCTTTGAGACAGACAGATCGCGAAAGGTGGTCTGTGTATGGACAGCGCCAGAAGCAAGGACTACAATCGATGCTACCACACAGACAAACCGAAATGACGATATTGGTGATATGTACATAAGATGTAAACTCTACATAGCCGTGATTGTGTTACTCCCTAGCTTCTCTTTGGGAGCTGTAAACGTAACAACTACCGCTACCAACCGATTGTTACAAGGTAGTGACACTCTTGCGTTCTCGAAATTCGGTGAATCCGCTTTTTACGGGATCAACGCAATCCGTGTTTGTGGTTCCAATGTTCTCCTTGCCACCAATCAAGATCTATACCGCACCTCAGATAGTGGCAAGGTGTGGAGCAGTGTTGCAACTCCGTTGAGTTATAAACACGTGGTCTCGGTATTGCCTCTGAACGATACAATTTATGTTGGAACTTCGCACGGAGCAATCTACAAAACCCCGGATCATGGCCTTACGTGGAATTTGCATAGTAAAGCAAAGGGTCAACACGCCGTTGATCTACTCGTTGATGACAGTAACGGGGTGCGAGGTGAACGCTCTGAAAACACGCGCCTTTCGAGCGATTATGGTGGTTGGAGAGCCGAGGTAATAGACAGTTCACTGTTTCTAACCAACCAGGCAGGTGCAACAAAGGTTCTAACCAACCCCATTTTTAATGGCTGCACCGGACTAACGCTTACGCAAGAACGCATATTCGTTGCACAGCGACGAGATGGTATCTATTCGATTACTTTGAATAGGGAAGCGCTAGAAGAAGTCGATATGGGATATCTTAAGGGAGAATTCGTTTCCCTCTTAACACAACAACATGGATTTCTTTATGCAGCTATGAAGCTGGGACAAGGGGGCGTAGCACGTAAGCCCCTTATTGGAACAGATTGGCAGCCGGTGGTGAGTGACCGCGACGTTGGAGTTATTGATGTAACGTGTTATGTTCCCTCCAAACGCGGAATGTATGTTGGCACGCGCGAACACGGAATTCTTCTCATAGAGCCTGGATCAGCCGTAATGTGGTCTATGAGTGAAGGGTTACAAAAGTCTGTTACACAATCCCTTGTGGGTCCTGATTCATCAATTACCGTTAGCTCTCGTTTAAGAGGAGTTTTTCGTTTGAGAAAGTGTGGAACGGTCATTGATAGAATGAACAAGACCCTCCCGTACGGTTCCGAATACATGATAGGAGCCCAAGACAACATTATGATAGTTGGTTACGGTTCAGGGGATCTTTTTCGAAGTATTGATGATGGACAAACATGGGAGAAACTGGCTAGTCCCTTCCGTTTACAAACATTGAATGCGATAACAGCGGGCCCTCGTTGTTTCTACGCATCAACCACCGAGGGGGCTTTTAAGAGTATCGACAGTGGAAGCACTTGGCAATCTCTAGGTGCAATTCTGGAAACAGAATATATCCACAAGGTTCTGTGGCTTGGATCTGTATCGATTATCATAGGGTCTGGCCACACATACCTTATTCGCGACGATGTCACGATTGAACCATTCAAACCAAACGTACCTCACGAACACGAGCCACGAATTACAGACGCCGCCATGTATAACGGTAGCATCTATGCAACCGGATATCCTGGGTTATACCATAGTGATGATCAAGGGCGTACTTGGACGGTCCAAGTTTTACCAAAGGCGATGGTGTTGAGGACCCTAGCTTTTTCTGGCAACCGGATCTATCTGGCAACTGATATGGGTAATATACTCACTGCTACTATGCGATGAACGTATCCAACCTTTTTGAACAACAACATTAAGCTCAAACAATTGGGTGGCATCGCGCTATACACGATCTGTATAGCGCTGGTACTCACGTATACTGCGGTGGGTCAAACAGCAGTAGAAGCAAAAGAACAGACGGACACAACGGTCTATCTTAAACCAGAAATCTTAGTGACGGCAGTACGTGCCGAACAAAACCTTCTTGAAATACCCTTGGCGATAACTCTTGTACCTCCAATGGTATTGCAGACTCAGCGTGGCTTTGGTATTGATGGAATTTTGACGTTGGTGCCGGGTGTGGTGGCGCAATCACGCACTGGCGGTATTGACGCACGGATCCAAATTCGCGGATTTGGCTCGCGTGGCGCCGGACAACGATCAAACGCCGGAACATCTCGCGGCATACGTTTCTATACAGATGGAATACCAGAAACGGAACCCGATGGACGTACATCATTCGACCTGATAAACACTGTTCATGCCTCAAGCGTGGAAGTAGTGCGCTCTAATGCATCCGCACTGTGGGGAAATGCTTCGGGTGGTATCGTATCGGTAAGCACAGTTCCTCAGCAGCGTTCCGCGTTCGCCGATGTGCGTGCATCTTTGGGGAGCTTTGGGTTTATGAGACAGTCTCTACTAGCAAATACACCGATGGGCGAAGGCCAGGCCTACGTATCGATAACAAACACGTCCATGGACGGATGGCGCCAAAACTCAGCAGGGTATCAAACACTGGGCACAATAGGCCTCATTACAAAGCCGAGTGACAAAACAAACGTGAACGTTTATATCACGGGAGCGAGCAATCAATTTCAAATACCTGGCCCACTCACATTAGATCAGTTTCTGGCAAACCCACAACAGGCGCAGTCTGATACAAACATCTACAGGCCATCGTACGTGCAGCGCAACGAACGCAGAGATAACGCGCTGGTACGTATCGGTGCCACGGTAGACCATACGTTTTCTCCTGAACACGGCATATCAGCTATTTCGTTTGTTCAAAGCAAGAAACTTCAACGATCTGAGCGCAATACGTGGCGCGACTTTAACCGATATCACGTTGGCGGTAACATGATCTACCGCAACACTCAGATAGTTGGCGACAACATGCAAAATCGTTTACTCGTTGGTGGAGATATTCAATATCAAGACGGTGCAATTCTCTTCTACAGTCTCGATGCCAACACGCAAGGAAGAGGAACAACGTTGCGTCAGAATAAACGAGAGGGGGCTCTAAATACGGGTGCCTTTATACAAGACGAGTTTATTGCGGGAAAACTAAGTGCAACCATTGGCATCCGTTTCGACGCGATAACGTATGCCAATGAAGACTACATCACGCCAACAGCAGATACCACTGCAATCTATTCGCGTTTTGTTCCCAAATTTGGTGTATCGTATCAAATGGCGCCCCTTGCAAATCTGTATGCAAACATTGGTGGTGGCGTTGAGGTACCGGCCGGAAACGAGACCGATCCACCGGCGGTGATTGGATCAACTGTCCCAACAACTTCAATCAATACATTGTTGAAGCCTATTGTGAGCACCACCTATGAGGTGGGGATCAAGGGCGTGATGAATGACGCGTCCGATTTGTTCACCGCGTTTCAATATGACGCTGCCGTATTTCTTATTGGTGTGCAGAACGATGTTGTTCCATACAACGGCGGATCGTTCTATACAACGGCTGGTGAAAGTAGACGCATGGGCCTAGAAATAGGTGGTATGGCAACTATCCGTGGCGGAATTACAGTAGCAACGAGTTTCACAGTGATGAAGACTGAATACATAAGCTATGTCATAGACTCGGGATTCATCTCGCCTTCGCTTGCTGGACGTAGCGCATCGTATGCTGGAAATCAACAATCTGGCATTCCGTCTGTAAGTGCCACCGTCAGAATTAGATATGATGTGGCTGCATTTCCTGGACTATATGCAGAAATCGAGTCGCGCTACATGAGTTCCTACTTTGCCGATGACGCTAATACAATCAGTGTAGATGGTTGGGCAGTGTTTGCCTTTGCGGTAGGTGCTCGGATAAACATTGTTGATCAGCATCTTGCTCTAGACCTCTTGGCGCGTGCAGACAATCTATTCGGCAACACGTATATGGCTTCGGCGTGGGTTAACCCAGATGTTACAGCAGGTGGAACCCCATTTGTTGAATCGGGTTTGCCGCGCAATTTTCTGGGCAGTGTTGGGATACGATATACCCCATAAAAGTAGAGTCTTACTCTACTGCCAAACGTGTTGCGTAGTATTTTCCATTGCTATCGCGGAGCAAAACAAAATAAACACCAGTATGAAGGGGCTCATTGAGAGCAATTGCATCCGAGGTGACTTGTACGTTTCCACTGTAGAGTAAGCGTCCTTGGAGCGTGTAGACGCCTACTGAAAGCTTAGCAGACGTTTGCCTGGCGGAACGAATCACTATCTGATTGCCTACGAGTGTAGCAGAAAATAACTGTGCATCCAGTTCTTCATCAATACCGGTGATGGCGTCTTTTGTGACAAAGAAGGCGGTAGCTCCCTCAACGTCCTTGCCCGTGGATGTGCTTCCGACTACTTTCCAGAAGTAGGTTGTAGCAGGCAGCAGACCATCATATTTACACGTGTTACTGGTAGAGCTGAATTGTATTGGGGTTTTGAATTCGGGCAGTGTGTCTACAAGCAACCGATAGCGTGTGTATGCGCTTGACGCAATGTACGCGAAGTTTCCAGCCAGTGGCACACTCACGCTTCCAGGCATCGGTAAAAGAGGTGTTAGTCCGCTACCACTTCTAGGCACGGTAGTAAACGTTGCTGTGTCTGACCATCCACTAACAGAATTGTCTGCGTAGGTGATTGCTCTCCATTTGTATACCCAACCCGGCTTAAGAGTGGCAATCGTGTATGTTGGCTCCTTGAGATCCGAAATCACAAGGTCTCGCCAGGAGAAAGAACCCGATGATGAAATCTGCAGATCATATGATTTTGCCTGTGAAGGGGCGGACCAAGAAAAAGTAACATTGAGGGTGTCAATGCTCGCTACAGAATTTGGAGACAACCTGACAGGCTGAGAGATACTGCTAGCTGATGCAGTAATGAAGTCCATTGGTGGCGCAGACTCGCCGCGTCCGTACATACCTATTGCATAACATGACCATGTTAATCGTGTTGCAGCTGGCAACATGGCAACAAGTATCGTGTTCGTATTTACCGTGTCTTGAAAGAGAGTAGCTCCACCATCACCCTTACGGATTGTAACAACATACTTGAGTGCCGATGAAATCGGCGTCCAAAGGAAGCCCAGTTTAACGGTGGCTACATCTATTGCGTCATAGGATGGTTTCTCTAAGCCAGGAGCAGCTAAAGCAGTAAGAAACGCCTCAGTCCCACTAGAGCCGTGCGTTACTGTACCCTTAACCGAACTAACGGTCCATGAATACCATGTGTTTGCTATAAGCTGTACGGAAGGCAAGAATGTAGTGGTCGCCACTATTGTATCAACAATAAGCTCGGCAACATCTCTTCGCAAGATGCGCACACGATAGGCATCTGCGCCAGGAGCTGAAGTCCACGAGAACTCGGCCGACGATAATACTGACACTGTGTCACTGGTATTTCGGGGATAGACAATTTGAGGGATACCAATTTGAGTAGTAAAGCGATGGACTACGGACCACGGTCCATTTCCACTCACTGTTGTGGTACGTACTCTCCAATAATACGTTGTGCTCTTGGAAAGTGCGCTCAACGTTGTATCTAATCTACGAGTGACATACGAAGATACTATGGAGCTAAAAGTTTCATCCAATGCCATCTCTACTTTGTATTCACCTTCACCAATGGCTGTTGACCAAGCAATCACTGGTGAGCTGCTAACTTCCACTGACAAATTTGTAGGGCTTATCAGCTGAGGGGCAAAACAATCTGCATAAGCAATCATATACTCGCCGTTAACAAGTCCAGGCACAGCCAATACTTTCGTTGACGCAGAATACATCGCATTGTTAACACGGGTAAAGGCGCCAGTACCCTCAGTAGGACGGCGGTACATTCTTATGAAGTCGGGATATTCGATGCCTGGACAAGTTCCCAAGTTGAATTCTAAACTTCCATCAACGTTAGAATTTTCCTTAAAATTAACAACCCATCGAGTTGGCAAAACGCCACAAACTGGTTGAGAACTAAATGTAACTGAATGAGGAGCATACGGATACCGTTGCACAACGGCCGACGTTGGTGCATCAACAAGTGTAAGGTTCACACTAACATGTGTAGTGCTGTCAGCATTTGAAAATGCCACATAACTTGGTGAAGTGATTGATTTGTAAACACCAGTCATCAAGAATGTGGCCTTGCCTACGCGATACGATGAGAATCCAATATTGGTTGGATTGTTTATTTGAACTTCAATGGTGCCCTCACGACTCACTTCCTGCGCCACAACTTTGTTTGATCCTGATCCATAACCAATGAGGATGTTGCCGTTTTCAAGTTCCTGAACGCTACCCATTGTACTTGCGTAGATATCCGGTTTCGGCACAAATTCCCATACGCGCTTAGCCGTCATGTCTGCATAATCAAGTTGGTATTCTACAGCTCTTGACTTCACGGAATTTTTTGTGTTGCCGTTATCAAATAAGAGTAATGTTCCACTTGCAGATGGAACTGCACAATGTTGGTATGAGAATCCAACATAACCGTCTGTTGTGTCGTTGAGAAAGCGGAATTGATTATTCTTTGACTCCGAACCACCAAGGCGCCACATGATAGCACCAGTCTCACGGTTGATTTTGATGACCTCACTCAAGTGTCTGCAAGAAATCAAAATGTTGCGGTCTACATCTTCTACAATTGAATTGATGTGGATGTAGTCAATCGTATTGGCAGCTAAGTCAACGCCTTTACATGCATCCGTAACAGGTATATGTTCGATCGATCTCCATGTAAAGAGAGTCTTTCCACTGAATGTGCGCTCTTGAATCACTCCAGAAATAACACTTGCATTCTTTTTCCCGCCCGTCACCAGAGTCGACATATCTGCTTCAATCAATTCCGTACCGAGTATGTAGTAGCTTGAATCCGAAACAATGCGTCCTTCATGAAAGTCGGTTACATAGGGGGCTGAAACCTGCATTGTATCAATGACGTTCAGATTGACATCACGCCGTACATAGACCTGTTTGCCAGTTGACTCTACGTAATACGATATCCACTTTCCTTTATAGGCACTCGTATTTCCGTGCCGCCCTACATTTGTTGCATGCTGGTACCTACCCGCATTGTCCATCAAACCAAAAGAGTCCAGTGATACTTGTGAAATCAGGTAATAACCAGGTGCCGCCTGCCCAGATACAACAACATCAAGGTTCCTAAACGCGTTTTGCGCGCTCGACCGTTCAACCGAGCACGTCAAGAATGCTAGGATTGTAAGAAGCAGGATGGACAACCTTCTAGTCAAAGCGATACTCTTTATTAGTGCAAAATTGGACAACGGAAAACAATAACACCTAGACATAACCCTTTTTAGTGCAAAAGGTTACATTAACAAATGGTTTTGTTTTTTTAGCGCATTAACGGGTTGTCCGAACGCACAAATGCACCTTGGGAAATCACATCACATATGTTATGGTACCCCAATTTCCGTGCCCGTAAAAATCCGAGCCATGCCATGTCAGCAAAACGACCACTTTCGATTAAACTAACAAGCCATTCATTGGCATATTCTGGCTTTTCCTGACGCATACCGGCGCCGATCTCAAGAAGCCACTTGCGATTGAACTTTTCTTGCGACCCGATTGTAGGCGTCATCACTATAGGAAGTCCTAACCCGGCATAGAAGGATAGTTCGCTCGGTTTGGTCCAAAGAATGTCTGTGTTACGAATCACCTCATTGAACGATGTGAAGTAGTCCTCAAGAGACTCTTCATAGATGATATGGACGTTGGCCTCTGCACCTAATATCGTGTCTCTCTGCTCAATGAACCAATCACGCACCTCGCCCCTAGTACCGGCAACAAGATTCAGTCGCACCGAATGGTCCTTCAATTGTCTTGTAAGCGAACGCATGAGCGAAACACCAATCTCCTTTAGAGCGCCAGCACCTCCTACTGCATAGGTGATGGTGAGAACCCTCTCTCGAGTAACAACGCTATCTACGTCTGCACCAAGAAAGTGCTCCACACTTTTACCATGAAGTGTGTGGAAACGTCCACTCGGATCAAGAACTTTTAAACGTATGGCAAGATCACGCTTAAGTGTAGAGAGTTCTCTGCCCCCTAACAAATCATCGCTTAGAGGAAAACCAGTAACGTATATTCTGTCTTCAGGAACACCGTAGGACCTAAGACGCTGTGCAGCTTTGGCGCAAGGGGCAAAGTAGTTGATGTTTGACTCGTATGGATCCTTGGCAACCCAAACACGATTTAGATCCGCATCACAAATGATGCAGTTGATAGGCGAATGTCCTGCCTTGTCTGCTACAAGAGCTGCTACATAGAACGAGGTGAGAAGGGGCTGATGTTTTGTTGAGATAGCACGAACGATACTTGCTCCTAAGCCCTTCTTTAACTGCGCCTCCAGCATATCAACCTGAAAGGTAGTGTCAGCCAGATCACGGATTGGATAGAGCGATGGAATGTGTAGCATAGAATCAAGCAAACCGAAGAGTTGCTTTCCGATAACCGGCAAACCTTTTGCGCGCGAGAACGACTCATACAGCCGCAAATAGCGCCGCCATAACTTTCGCTCACCAGCTTCGGCCAGACTATTGTCGCCCGCAGCAATAACCCCACCATCTGCCTGACCGCGAAATGGGTCAACAGCACGCATGTGCCCATAACCCATGTCTGCAGATACAACCCAGAGTTTTTCGTTTGTATGCATTTAGTAAGACTATCGAACCTTAAACGAGGCCATTGTGATAATGGCAAGCATGATTGCAACAATGTAGAACCGTGTTACAATCTTGGCTTCGTGCCATCCACGCTTCTCAAAATGGTGATGGAATGGTGCCATAAGGAAAATTCGTTTCCCTTGGCCGTATCGCTGCTTGGTGTATTTAAACCAGAGAACCTGGAGGATAACGGAGACGGTTTCGGCAAAGAAAACGCCGCCCACAATCGGAAGCAGAAATTCTTTCTTAATCAACACACACAAGACACCAATTGCACCGCCAAGTGCGAGCGACCCTGTATCCCCCATGAAGACCTGCGCTGGATACGCATTGTACCAAAGGAATCCCATTGCAGCACCAACGATTGCCGCACAAAATATAGCAAGCTCATCCGTACCGCGCAGGTGCATGATGTTAAGATAATCTGCAAAGAATGCGTTGCCACTGAAATACGCCACTACTGCAAGTGTAAGTGCACTAACCCCAACAGTACCGATGCACAGACCATCAAGTCCGTCCGTTAGATTCACAGCGTTAGAAGTGGCCGTGATTATGAATATCACGAGTGGAATGTACAGAATTCCAAAATCAAAACTCACCATCTTGGCAAAGGGTACCGTGGTAAGCGTCTTCCACGGAACAAGTTCGGGAGAATACCATTCGGGAAAGAAATAAATCGAGCAGCCAACGATAAGACCAACTGTTACCTGACCCACAATCTTGTACCGTCCAACAAGCCCCTTAGGTAGCTTCTTTACAACCTTGAGATAATCGTCGAGGAAACCAACAGCCCCAAGCGCAGCCGTTGTGAATACTGCCATCACTACGTACATATTCTGGACGTTAGCCCAGAGTAACGTTGGAATCAGAACAGCGGCCAAAACAATTAGCCCGCCCATCGTAGGAGTGCCGGCCTTGTTGGAGTGGCCGCCCACCTGTTGTAGCTCCTGCTTTGCTTGCTCTCCTACTTGGAGTCTCTTGAGCACCCGAATGATGCCTGGCCCAACAAAAATTGCAATCAACAACGCTAGGATTGCCGAAGCGGCAGCACGGAAGGTTACGTACTGGAAGAGGTTGATGCCCGGTATATCGGCAAACGAGCGAATCCAAAGTGCGAGTTGGTAGAGCATAGTTTAAGGATCAGTTTTTGATGAAGTGTTCAATCACCCGTTCCATCTGCATACCACGAGATCCCTTTATCAACACAACGATGCCGTCTCCAACATGATCTCGCAGACTCTCAGCACAGCCGTAATGCGTTTCATGTACGGTAACACGCGCACTTGCAATGTGCTCGGCTGCCCGGCGGAAATCGTCTCCAATCAAGATCACCTCGTCAGCGTTGTTCAGTGCTTCCGTAATAATATGAAGGTGTTCCTCTTCTGCCGATGAACCAAGTTCGCGCATGTCTCCCAATACGGCAATTCTTCGCTGTGCAGGGAATCGTGCCAGGGTTCTGAGGGCCATGATCACCGACTCGGGGTTGGCATTATACGAGTCGTTGAGCACTGTTAGCCCGTGCACCTTCTCAACAATCATTCTACCATATCCGTGGGCGGTAGGGGGCTCATACGATTCGAGAGCACTGCGTACGTCTGCTGCGCGGATTTGCAATGCCCATGCAATGGCCATTGCACAGGTTGCATTGTACGCAGAGGCAAGACCCTGCGTTTGCATCTGAGCACGGAAGGTAAATGTACCATGTACGATGTGAATGGCTGGACGTACTTCATCGTTGAACGAAATACTTGCATGGATATCAGCACCGCCCTCAACGCTGAATGTTATGCAGCGCGCAAAGGTATGCGAATATTTTAACAAGCGCTCATCATCTGTATTTACAAATGCAAGACCTTCATGACAGCGCAACCAATCAAAAAGTGCAGTTTCCTCACGTTCTACACCCTCGATATCAATCAACTTCTCGAGATGTTCCTTGCCGATATTTGTAATCAATCCATGTGTTGGTTGCACCATAGCACACAACATCTCAATCTCACCGGGCTCGTTTGTACCTATTTCAATAACGGCAGCTTCGTGTTCCGATGTTAGTTGCAATAGCGTAAGGGGCGTGCCTATTTGATTGTTGTAGTTGGCCTCGGTTTTGAGCACTCTATAGGTTGAGGCAAGCACATGGGCAGTGAGGTCTTTCGTTGATGTTTTTCCCGCTGCACCAGCGATAGCAATCACAGGAATCGTAAATCTTCGCCTATGGTGCCATGCAAAGGAGCCAAGTGTCTGCAGCGTAGAAGGAACCGTAAGCCACGGTATGTTCTGTTGCAGAGCAGTGGTAGGTGCGTGTAGGGCAACAATTAATGAAGCCCCCTTTGCTATCGCAGTATCAATGTGATCGTGGCCATCAAACAGTTCACCCTGGAGGGCTATAAACACATTCCCCGGGACAAGCGTGCGTGTATCTGTACATACCCCAACCACGGAGATTGTGAGGGGGAGATGCAGAGAGGCGGATCCTGCGATGATCTGCAAGTCGGCATATGTAAATGGGGCTATGTTAGTCATGCAATGCGCTCTGCTACACGAAGACGAGCACTTCTTGCTCTGGGATTATAATATACTTCTTCATCGGATGCCTCCATTGCCTTCTTTGTAAGCACTTTGGCTTGCTTGCCAAAAGATTTAAAGACGTTTTTTGTTATGCGGTCCTCGCCGCTGTGATAACTCATAACAACAAGCCTACTTCCAACAGTCAGGAGCGGCACGATGGCCAACAATGTTTGTTCGAGTATTTCAAGCTCGCGATTAACGGCAATACGCAAGGCCTGAAACAAACGTGCCATCGTTTTAGGCTGATGATGAGGCGGAATGTTCTGGATAACAAGATCACGTAAATCGGCAGTTGTTGTAAACAGCACTATTCTACGCCGCTGAACGATGGCCTGTGCTAATCTCCATGCCTGCGGTTCGTCTGAGTTATCGCGGAAAATCTTGGCCAACTCCTCATCTGTTCTACTGTTGAGGATGTCTGCCGCTGTCTCACCTTCGGGTGTAAACCGCATGTCAAGCGGAGCCATGTGCCGGAAGCTGAAGCCCCGTTGATGATGATCGAACTGAAACGACGATACTCCAAGGTCCAGCAAGACACCGTTCACAGATCCATGAAGATCACGTATTCTGGCTGCCATCGACTCAAAGTTTGCATGCACAAGAACCAGGCTAGAGTTTTTCCCACGGCCAAGCTCATCGGCAAATCTTGTGGAGCAGTGCAGAATTGCCATCTCGTCGGCATCAAATGCGTAGATGCGTGCGCCGGCTGTGGCCTGTTCAAGCATCGCTGCCGTGTGCCCGCCCCCTCCCAATGTACCATCAACGTATACGCCTCCGGGCTTAATTGCCAGGAAGTCCATACATTCTTTGAGCATCACTGGAGTGTGATATGTCTCTACGTCTAGACGTGCCATAACTAGAATTTGCTCAATTTTACTGCGACCACCACGAGAGCCATATGAAAACCAAGATCAACACGTACGTAGCCACCTTCATTATCCTTATCATTTGTAGCTCGTGCTCCAAAGATGAAGCACCTGTTGCAGATAGGGGGCAGGCCATTTACAAGGAATACTGTCAGCGCTGTCATGGTGATAGTGGTGCTGGAGTTGGGGGACTCAATGCAATCCGTGGTAGGGCAATTTGGGAGGCATCGCCACATGAGATCATTCGCACGTTAACATTTGGGGCAAGCGGGAGAAATGCGCCTAATGATTCAGGTAGGACGATGGCCATGCCACCTGCACCATATTCCGATGCAGACATTTCAAAAGTAGCGAACTACGTTATGAGGGAGTTTGGTGGACGTAACGTGAACATCACGCCACAAGAGGTGGCCGAAGTCAGAGCAAAACGCTAAGAGAAGAAACGCTTATTGGCTCTATCGCCAGAAATGCCTCAGCATACTGCACACCAATGCGCCTTCCGTAGTACCGATCACGAGCTTCAAGCTCTTGCAAAAAGTCTGAACGTGAAATGTACGTTGTTGGCTCTTGGCTGCTATACACTTCCGGTACATGGAATTGCGAAGAGAACGCCTTGATCGAAGCCATCTTGTCGTTGAATGCAGACGAGATATCCACATATAAATCTGGGCTCTTCTCAAAGTCATACTGTTGCTGAAAACACAACATGCGTTCGGGTCGGTGAGGTTCTTGCACTACTCCTGCATGAGTTGTTTCTACCCGAGTGAGTCCAGAAAGAAAGGCAGCTGCACGAGCAAGGCGATGCACGGCTTCATGGTCGGGGTGCCGTTCAAACGGTGGTGGGATTAAAAGTATACGGGGCTTCCAAAGCCGTATCGAAGCAACAACACGATGGATGTTCTCGGTGGTATGCATGATTGCACCATCTGGCATACCTAGGCATTCGCGCTCGCCCACACCAAGGATGTTAGCAGCAGCATTAGCCTCTACCTCACGTAACTCTGGTGTGCCGCGTGTACCCAATTCACCACGGGTACATTCTACGAACACAACCTTTTTACCTTCATTGGTAAGAATTTTTACAGTACCAGCAACGGACAGTTCGGCGTCGTCTGGATGGGCAGACAGAACCATGACGTCTGCTATCATTCTGTTTCTCCAGCTGAGTCAATTTTGTCCACGCGGCGTTGATGCCTGCCCCCTTCAAAGGGTGTAATCAGAAACGTGCGCACGATATCACGTGCTAGTTCAATGCTGACGAGCCGTTGCCCCACGGCAACCATGTTAGCTGCATTGTGCACGCGAGCTAGTTGCGCCATTTCCACGCTCGTGCAATTTGCCGCTCGTATGCCACGAACCTTGTTGGCTGCGATTGAAATGCCGATGCCCGAGCCACATATTAACACACCAAAGTCAGCGATACCATCACGTACAAGATGAGCGGCCGCTACTCCATAGTCAGGATAGTCAACCGACGTCTCGCTATCGGTACCTACGTCTACTACAACGTGGCCGTCGGCAACCAACATTTGCTTTATGGCTTCCTTGTATAGGAAACCTGCATGGTCCGAACCGATTGAGATAGTCATGGATGAACTCCCGTGCTTCCAAATCCACCTTCACCGCGAACCGTTTCGTCTAACGTGGCAACAACATCCCAGAGAACAGTTTCATGTTTAGCAATAACGAGTTGTGCGATTCTAGTGCCTCGTTCAATAACCACGTCTTCATTTGAAAAGTTAGCGAGGATTACTTTTATCTCTCCGCGGTAGTCGCTGTCTATGGTACCAGGCGAATTCAACGCAAACACCCCCAGCTTGGCGGCAAGTCCACTGCGAGACCGCACCTGCATCTCATACCCTCGCGGAATTGCAACACACAATCCTGTAGGCACCATCACAACTTTACCGGCAGCAAGAATCATCGGCTCATCAACTGCCGCACATACATCCATTCCCGCAGCACCATCCGATGCATACGTGGGAAGCGGTAGGCCTTGCGCGTGTGGGAGAGGGAGGAGGCAGATGAGCATATGGTTACAAGTTACTGGTTACTGACTCACTTTCTTCCGAAATCAGCAGGGTTTTCTCCCCACTTCTTTGTTTCCCACTTGAGAATGCGGTTGGGGTATGTGTTGGCCTTAAGCCAATTCTCTGCGCGAGCGATTAGAGAAAACACTTCTGTGTTCTGAGTGGTTTTGATAACCGTGGTCTTGGCCAAACGGTGTTTGACCCATGACAGTGCCGTACGTGAATCGGTATAAATTGGCTCTGATAAGCCCCGTTGTTTGCAGAAAGCCAAACAATGTACTATGGCGAGGAATTCTCCATGATTATTCGATGAGCCCTGATACGGTCCCATGCCAAATATCTCTGCGCCAGTCTCCACATCAACTCCGCGGTATTCCATAACTCCGGTTGTCATGTCGCACGCAGCATCTACGGCAAAAGAAGGGAGAAGGCAATTACGAGATGACGGGATGACGGGATGACGGGACGACGAGATGACGGGATACCCTTGACCAAAAGCGGCTTCTGCTTGTTGCTGGTTCTCGTATGATTTGTATTTGGCGCCAGGAAACTCATGTATCTGTACCTTGGCTTTCTCCCAAGACGTATACACGCCAGGTGTAACACCTGCCCAGACCACGTACCATTTTGGTTTCTTAACGTTTGCCATAGAATGCAAAGGTAGTGCGTCACGTTTTGTTATTGGCAGTACACTGTGAATGTATGTACGCCAAGACACATTCGGCCTCGGTATTTGGGATAGGGGCCTTTCCGGTTGAAATTGAGATTACCGTAGAGAACGGACTACCAGCGTTTCAGATTGTTGGGCTGCCAGACAACTCTGTGCGGGAGTCTCGCGAACGTGTGGTTGCGGCCTTGCACCACGCTGGTTACGATTGGATGCCTAAACGAATTACGGTTAATCTGGCCCCTGCGGATGTACGTAAAGAGGGAAGTGCATTTGATCTTCCCATTGCTATTGGAATACTCCAGGCGATGGAGATGATTCCAGCGGTTGATTTAGAAGACACGGCATTCCTTGGCGAACTAGCCTTTGATGGGGTTGTACGTCCAGCACATGGAATATTGCCTGTTGCCATGATGTTGCAAAAACGCAAAATTAAACGACTCATCATTCCACAAAAGAACGTTGATGAAGGGGCTGTTGTTAACGACGTGGATGTGTTTGGCGTAACAACTCTCACCGAAGCAATTGATCTCATCTCAGGTTCTTCACAACGGAAGGCCCATACACTAGACATTGATGCAGTGTTTGAGGCAGCGTCAGCAAACCATCTCATAGATATGCAAGATGTAAAGGGTCAACGAGGAGTTAAGCGGGCACTAGAAGTTGCCGCTGCTGGTGGACACAACCTTATCATGGTTGGCCCCCCAGGCGCAGGCAAAACAATGCTTGCAAAAAGACTCGCCACTATCCTGCCCCCTCTTAGTTTAGCCGAAGCTCTCGAGACCACAACCATTCACTCGGTTGCAGGCCTTCTCCCCCCAGGCCAACCGCTTGTAACACAACGCCCCTTCCGTGCCCCTCATCATACCATAAGTGATGCTGCGTTGGTTGGAGGGGGCGTTGGAGTGGTCCGCGCTGGTGAGATTACTCTAGCACATCACGGTGTACTATTTCTTGATGAGGTTCCGGAGTTCCAACGCAGCGTCTTGGAAGTGCTACGTCAGCCACTTGAAGAACATCGTATTCGGCTGTCACGCACACGTATGACGGTTGAATACCCCGCCAACTTCATGCTGGTTTCTTCGATGAATCCATGTCCATGTGGCAACTTTGGAAGTATGCATCGTGAATGTAGATGCACACCGCTAGAGGTGCAGCGGTATATGTCTAAAATCTCTGGACCGTTGCTCGACAGAATAGACATACATGTAGACGTGCCAGCACTACACGTAAGCGAACTAACACAGACGGAGTTTGGAGAATCTTCGGAGGTTGTTCGTGCACGTGTAATACATGCACGCGATGTTCAAACCAAAAGGTTCACTGCCTACCCACATCTCTTTAAGAATGCAGATATGGGCAACAAGGATCTGGAAGCGTTATGTATGCTCAGTGGCATGGCTCGTGCAGCACTTATTCAAGCAATGACTCGGCTTCATCTTTCAGCGCGTGCCTATGATAGGATCATCAAGGTCTCGAGAACAATCGCAGATCTTGCAATGAGCGCAGAGATTACAGAGCAACATGTAAATGAAGCCATTCAATACAGAAACCTCGATAGACCGTATTGGAATGGGTAGGGGTCCAATTACGAAGTACGAATTACGGCGGGCTCATCGAATGACGGACGGAAGAGAGCCCACTTTCTATGCCGCGCATCTTCATAACAAGATCTGTTTCTGACTTGAGAGGAACCAGCCCACCAAGCAACGGTCTACGAGCCGTTTGCTTTAACTCGGCGGTGGCAATGGGGCGTATGAGCGACACGTCGCCTTTAAAGAACTCGGCAATCTTTACAGCAAAATCAAAACGACTCAGATAATCGGCGCCACCAACGTGGTATATTCCTGTTCGTTTACGTTGCACAATTCGAGAGATAACGTCTGCAGCATCTTCTGCATACGTGGGATTGGAATACTGATCGTTAACAACCCTAATAGGTGTACCGGCTTCGAGTGCGTCAATAACCCATCGTACAAAGTCCGGGCGCTCCTTCGGTGGTCCATACAATACATTAACCCTTACAATGGCCGCCGTGCTGCACCCACTTACGCATACATTTTCTCCGGCCAATTTTGATTTGCCGTAATAGCTGATGGGATTGGGAATGGCGGTCTCATTATACGGACCTTTCTGTCCGTCAAAAACGTAGTCGGTTGACACGTGCACGATTTGAGCATCAACGATGCGGGCCAAGCGGGTGAGGTTCTCTACGAGGGTAACATTCATCAACCATGCAGACTGCCGATCGGTCTCGCACTTGTCCACGTTAGTCATTGCAGCACAATTGATGATTGTCTGCGGCATGGCATGCATAATCGACGTCTTCAAAGCACCTCTATCAGTTACATCTATCGTTGATTGGCGGATTCGTACATCGTTGTAGGGTAGTAGTCTGGAAGAAACGAGATGTAGTGGCGAATCCGTTTCCTCGATGAGTAACGGAATGAGCGAGGAGGCAAGAGTGCTTCCGGCACCAACAATTGTAATCATGTAGCAAGTTTACGAAATGACGGCCTCGACTAGCTGAACAAAGTGAATGGTATGCTGTAGATTTGTTTATGCAAAGCAATCTCCAGTCAAACTTCCGACTTCTTGCGAAAGCGGGTACATACATTTTACTGCTATGTTATTCCATTTCGCTGTTTGGTCAGTCTGATCTAGCACCGTTAAAAGTGACAACAAATGTTGGACCAGAGCCGGGTTTTCTACTTTTGGCTCCTAACTCACGTGTTACTCCCCGTCCCTACGCCCCTTACCTCGGTGCCTACAATGTTAGTGGTGGTGTTGTCCGCGTAGGTGGCACGGCAAACTATCCATTCGAGTTTAAGGTGTTCCCTGACGGTAGACTGGGATATTCGGAGCTGGTGGTGTTTGCGGGTGCCTCTGTTCCTGCAGGGGTGTATATCGTAGACACACTTTTTGCACAGCAGGAGTTTATATCGCAGAAGCGCGGTTATCTCGCCACGCAACACGACTTTCAGATGTTACCTAACGGACACCGTGTTATGCTTGGCGCCGAAGATGTTACAGTTGACATGAGTGTTGTGGTTCCTGGTGGACATCCCGCAGCCAATGTGGTGGGTGCAATCGTTCAAGAAATAGACGGTGATGGTAACGTAGTTGCGCAATGGCGGTCCCTAGATCATCTTCCGATCACGGACTCGTACGAGAACATACAAGCAGCAGCTATTCGCTACGCACATAATAATTCCTTGTGGATTGATGACGACGGCAATTGGCTGATATCCATGCGCCACATGTCCCAAGTAATAAAAGTTAACCGAAGCACGGGAGACGTAATGTGGATACTCGGTGGCAAGAGTAATCAGTTTGTTTTTGGCGGAGATCGGGAAGAAAACGCACCAACATTCTTCAGTTATCAGCATGATGCACGCAGACTTCCCAACGGTCACATCTCGCTGTTCGATAACGGTACGCAACACACGCCTAAAGTTTCGCGTGGTGTAGAGTATGAGATCGACGAAGCGAACAAGACCTGCAGAATGGTATGGGACTACCGCCACATACCCGACTATTACGCGAGCATTCAAGGGGGCATGCAGACGCTTGCCAATGGGCACCGACTCTTGGGGTGGGGCAGTGCGGCAACAGATGGATCTGCTGCCGTTACAGAAGTGGATTCAACTGGAGCCGTTGTCTTTGAAGCATCATACCCAAAACAGATGTACGTGTATCGAGCTACGAAATATCCAGTGTGGCCTACGGGTAGGCCAAGCGCCTCCGTACAAATCAAAGACGTTCTGAATAGCGACACATATTCGTACCACAGAGGAATGCAGAATGTTGGACTCACTGCAACATTTACTTCTCTTGATTCATACTTCTACAACAGTACGGTGGCTCGCCGGTTTGTTTGGTCGCCTAAAAATCCTCTATGGCAGACCGAAGCACCACAGCTACATCAGTCTCGCGTTACGCTTCAGCTGGATGGAATTCGCTCGGCAACAATGATACTGAGGTTCAACGCAGACACGCTAGGCATTACCGTAAACCCCGAGCGTTACACTGTTTACCAACGTTCCGTGATAGACTCAGGGAGGTTTAGCCCCCTATCAACTCGCTTTGATGCTGTTTCTCGCGAACTTGTGGCGGAAGGGGCTACAGGTGGTGAATATGCGTTTGGAATAGCGCCTCCAGACCCGAACACGCCACGTGTGCCAGTTCTTAACTGGCCGATAGCTGGCGTACGTGTTCTTGAGAATGCTACGCACGCCCTCAGAGTATCGTTGCGTGGCAGGGTTGATTCGCTACGTGTTCAGGTTGCTCGAGACGCAACAATGTCCGATCTCGCACTAGATACAACAACACAGAGCGACAGGGTAACGTTCAGTGCCGGAACCTCTACGAAGGTGATGTACTGGCGTGCACGTTCAATCGCGGGTTCACAAAACAGTGCGTGGAGTGGTACCGACAGTTTTACAATTGCGCCTGCGTACATCAGCGTTGTGCGTCCAGAAACAGATGTGGTGTGGACGCAGGACAGTAACTACGTTGTTTCTTGGAAGACCAATGTTCCGGGCAGCGTTAGAATAGAACTCATGAAGGGCAGTCAAGTAGCAGCAGTAGTTCGCGACTCTGTTGTTGCTTCTTCACAAGGATATTTGTGGCTAGTACCAGTTACAGTTGCGCTAGGCAAGGAATATCATGTGCGCATCGTTTCTCGCGAACCACAGTTTGCCGAAGTAGCAGACGAGGGAATTCAGAATATTGAAATCACAGGTATCTCGTCGGTAAACGACTATGCTGTTGATGCTCCATCACCTGTGAGCGTCTATCCACAACCTGCGCTCGATAATGTACACGTAGAGAATATTGGTTCGGGTATCACCAGTATTGCAATGTATTCCACGTCGGGGGAACTTGCGTTATCGCGCATCATGCGTGGTACAAAGGCACAGCTTGATGTGCGCTTGTTGTCTGCAGGGATGTACACCGTTGTTACAGAAGATTATCTCGGCAGAACGTTTCGTTCCGCTCTGCTCATCAACCGTTAATCAATACCCGGTTGGATGACCATTCCGTTTCCGCCATTCAAAGATTGGTTTGAACGGACCATACTTGTGTTGCTCGGCCGGGAATGGATCTTCGTATGGAGGATGAAAATAGTCAAGCGGCTTTTCTTTGCAGACCGGGTATTCGTTTGTGAGGTCTACAAAAGGCCTTGTGTGTAGCTTATCGTCATTGACGTAGATAGCAACGTCTTGCGCCTCTTCATCAGTTAGCACCGGCTTGTTCCATGATGCCGCGCCAAACGGCATGTTGTATTTAATGAACTGAGCCATTTTGATTTGGCGGTGCATCGACGAGCCAGGTTGGTAGGAGAGTTCACCCCAAAGTGGCGGATAGAGATATGCAATCCCGTCAGGCTTCAATACTCCTTGGCCATCACTATGGTGACACGTGACGCAGTGTTTATCGTAAACAATGCGCCCCTTAACAGGATCTGCGGGTCTGTCCAGCAGGGTAATATCCTTGAGTTTGTCTCCTAGAACATGCCCATCCACAGGCACTCCACGAGAGAGCCATTTCATATAGGTAACAATGGCAACCATCTCTTTGCTATCTATTGGCATTGGCACACCATTTAGGGGGCGCTCAATACAGTTATTCACGCGGTCCGCAAGAGTTAGAACTCTGCCTTCTCGTGCACGGTATTGAGGATATCTGGCGTGTGTTGAGAAGTAGTTTAAGCCGTATGGACGCGTACCTGCATCGAGGTGACAGCTCTGACAACTGAGACCGTTTTTTCCAAAGTGTCCGATTGTTCCCTTTGGACCGAGGTAATACGGAAAGTTCACAACTAGTTCGCGACCATATCTAATCATATCACCATCGCCATCACGAGCAATAGTTGATGTGTCAGGGGGCGTGTACAACGTGTCTGCCTTCTTCTCAACAACCAACTCCTTCTTGTGACTTGAACACCCTACAAATTCGAGCGCACCATAAAGCATTGAGAGAGCAGCAAGGGTTGCCCAAAACCCCGCAACTCCGTACCTGAGTAACTGCGTAATTGGAGCTTTCATTTTGTTGTAGAGGGCCTCTTCTCTTTGGACCACGCTTCAAAGCCACCAAGCATGTTGTAGGCCATAGTGAAGCCGAGCTTTTGCATTATTGCGAGTGTGTTAGCACTGCGCCGGCCAGACTTGCAATAAATCAGAACTGGCTTAGACTTTGGCAGCATTTTAAGACTTTGTTCAAATGTTGGCAGATAGAAGTCCACGAGCTGGGCATTAGCAAGGTGCCCCTTCTTGTATTCATCGGCTGTGCGAACATCCAGAACGATCAGTCCTTTTGTGTCATGTATCATCTTCTGAGCGTACGCAGTGGTCACATTACCAGATCCAGCAGAATACGCCACACCAGCTGTGAAAGCCAACGCACAGATCAGTAAAAGTAGTACCCTCATCTGCAAAATTACTCCCGTTGTGCTACCAATTGTTCCTGCACCCCTAACTTAACGGTATGCGATTTATCCGTTGTGCACGTTCTTATCTCATCGTTACGCTCATGGTAGCCCTAGCGTGCACACCCGCCGCGGTGGCTCAAGATATGAACTGGGGCACGCAATCCGATACTACCAAAATCTTAAAAATCCAGTTGTTTGGTCAGTTCTGGGCTAGGTATAACCAGAACAACCCGGGCACGAAGGTTCTTGGAGAAGCGCAGGATGCAACATTCGACATTGGCATACGGCGCGCCCGTGTTCAGGCATTTGCGCAGATCACAAGCAGGGCATCGCTCTTCATGCATTATGGCTTTAACAATTACAACGCCACGTTTGCTACTAGCTCTGGGAACAACAGGCGCATCCAGGCCTTTTTTCATGACGTGTTTGGTGAATACAGGATAACCACCGGCAACGAGCTCAAGCTTGGTGCCGGTCTAGCGTTTGTGAATGGACTCAGTAGGTTTTCGCAACCTGCCGTGATTGCTATGCCAACGATGGACATCCCAATCTTTGCACAGGCAACAGTTGAGCAAACAGATGTATTTGGTAGAAAGTTAAGTCTTACTGCTAGGGGGCAAGTAGGAGCTATAGATTATCGATTTGCATTGTCTGACCCTTTTCCGGTGCAAACAAACGGTCAGACGCCACCGCCGCTTGGCACATCCGCAAACTTTGCTCAAGTAGGGCATGCGTTGCAGAAGCAGGCCTATATCATCTACCAGTTTAGAGATCACGAGCCCCATCAATTGCCGAACATGGCAGGTACGTATTACGGAACTCGCAAGATTTTCAACATTGCAGCAGGTGTGATGCATCAACCGCGTGCAATGTGGCGAGCACTTGGTGCCGACACCGCCTACGAGGATATGTTGCTCATGGCTGTAGAGTCCATGTATGATGCTCCCATTGATAGTGATGGAACAACACTAAGTGCCTATGCCGGATTCTTCCACAGCGATTATGGCAGGAACTACCTGCGCTATAATGGTGCGTTAAATCCAGGAACATCTATAAGCACCTCTGCCGATAGCACAGTGCTCAAGCCCCTTACCCAATATGGTCCGTCGTACGGAAATGCGTATCCGATGTTTGGTACAGGAAATGTTGTGTACTCACATGTAGGAGTCTACTTCCCAAAAGTGATTGGCGATGCAGGCATTATGCCGTATGTGAGTACAACGTTGTCTTGGTATCAAAGACTCGACTATAAGCTCACAGACATCTATGCAGCTGGGTGCTCATTTCTACTTGATGGCATACGCAGCAGGATAAGCATGGAGGTCCAGAACCGACCCACGTTTGGTATATCAGTTGCGGAAAATCCCTTTGGAGAACTTGTAAAGGGAGAGCGCAGAACGTCCGTTACAATTCAGTATCAGGTTGTGTGGTAGAGAAGCACTTGTTTTCTACCATCCCGTAACAGCAAGTCCAATTCGGAATGTGAACGGAGTTCCTGGCGTGAAATGAATTTCTGATACAGGTGTGGCTTCGTTCTGGAGTCTGCTTCTTGTATCGAATTGCGACTCACGCCATGTAGAATTGAAGAGATTCTCGCATTGCACACTGAGTGTTAGGTACCGAGATGCAACTACGCTAGCAGTAACATCTACGATGCTATATCCAGATGCTACCACAGTGTTGGCTTCATCTGCCGGACGAGCATCAATGTGGCGGAGCCGCAATGCGGCGGTTAGCCACTGCAACGTGAATGATGCATACGATGTGAGGGTTATGGAGGGGGCTAGTGGAATATAGTCTTCTCCTTGTGGCTGGTCTCGCATTCTCCCTCGCGAAAAAGTAGCGTTACCACCCAACGTAAGCCAAGGAGTAAGGCGGTATCTGCCTTCTAGATCGATTCCAACGCGACGTGATCTGCCCGACTCTTCGGTGGTTCCTTCATCGCCAATCCACACAAATTCACTTTCGAGATCAAGAAGCCAAGCAACACCAGAAAGTGCTAGGTCGCCAGTGCTCCAACGGGCACCAGTCTCTGCACCAAATGCACGAGGCACTGTTGTGCTGTTTGGTACAGTAACAGCCACGCGTGCATCGTTGGAGTGAAATCCAAATCCTGAGTTCGCAAAGAATGTTACGTTCTCGCCTGTCCTGTAGGTAAGTGTAACCTTAGGTGAAACAAGGAAGGCGTTGGCACTACCTTGCACAGGATTGGGGGAGGAGGTTCTATCCCACACGTTAAATCCAAAATAGTCACCGCGAATTCCGAGGACGATACTCAGATCGTTAACGAGAAACGTTTGTTGTGCGAATACACCAACATTGGCTTGCTGAATTTGATTGTTGCGGGTTGTACTAAGCTGTACCCGAGCAGAGTCGTGATAAAGTGCATTAGCAACATCATCATAGCGCACGTTTCCGCCAAAGAGTGTGATAGCACCAACGGAGCCAAGCTGAGTTGAAAGCGACTTTTGGAGTTGGAGTGTGTATACACGGCGGCTATCCGTTTGTTCGATCATATCACCCCTCAAAGAATCATTGAGGAAGAACGTAAAGTTGCTGAAAAGTTGAAATCGATAGTCGGTAAATGATGCCTTTACAGAGAAGGCCGATGCGCCAGTTTCCGTGAGAGCAATCTGCAACGTTGTTCTTGATGTGTTTCCGCCTTCTGTTGGATCAATTGATCCGAATCGAGAAATGAGTCCAGCGTTAATAGCTCGTTCAGGAAGCTGACCACTAGCATCCCAGGCCGACGTGAAATACATCGCAGAAGTGGTGAACGTTAAGGTGCGCGATAGAGGCGTAAATGTCCTACCAATGAGATTTACGCGATGCAGATCTTGTGGCGATTCAAAAAAGCCCCTCGACGAAGTATACTCTCCGCCTACATAGGCACGCGTGGCGTCTATTGTAGTAGCTGTTACGCCGAGGGCTCTGTAGTATCCAAACAGTCCACCCTCCATCTTCACGATATTTTGCGATAAAGTATCTGCAAGGTGCAGCGTGATTGCACCAGCTGTTGTTAGGTCGCCATACTGAGCAAAATACGGTCCCTTCACCAGATCAATTCTGTCTACGAGTTCAGGAATAACGAAGTGTAAATCGGCGTATCCTTGGCCGTGACCGTGCGACACCATGTTTACTGGGGCACCATCAACGTTGATATTAACATCCGTACCATGGTCTGCATCAAAACCTCGAAGGAAGATCTGTTCTGCCTTGCCCCCTCCAGCATGTTGTGCAATAACGAGTCCTGGTACTATACGCAACAGATCTTGCGTTGACGTACGTGGGAGCAGTGCAAGATCATCTTTGCGGAAGACTTCGTCTGATGCGGCAGACATCGGCCTGGTAGCAACTACAGTTACAGGCGCCATGGTATAGGTAAGAGTATCCTTGGCCTTTTCCTTCTGGGCGGCGAGATTAGGAGCAAATGCAAACAGCATGTATACAGTGCAAGACAGTGTTGCCAAAGGAGTCATCGCTGGCGGCTTTCAGCAAGCATTCCAGCATCTCTGTCTTCTTGTATCATCTGTGCCTGCTGGCGGTTGAGCTCGCTCACACGTTGAACGTTATTTCTGCTGGTTTCGATTTCAATTGCTAGCCCAACAAACGACACTTCAGGGACCATCGCTAGTGCTGAGTCGAGCATCGCTATCGCCATATCATCGTGTTTGTTTAGATGCTCTATGCGTGCAAGCCCGGCAATTGCAAACGCATAGTTTGGCCTTTCAAGTCGAGCAAGTAGAAACTGCTGCTCCGCCGCTTTCGCGTTGTGTGACTTCAGCAAGAGATTACCATACGTGATACGAGCCCACGCCGCATCTTCAGTTCCTGGCAAACCAGCTTGAACAGCCATGCGCATTGCTTGTAGCGCACCGATGGTATCTCCGTGACGTTCCCGTAGGTAGGAAACACGCGCATAGGATTCTAGTCCTGGACGGAGACTCATCATAACATCAACTGCTTGCACCGCCTCTTTCATTCTTCCTAACTCGAGGTTAGCATCACATAACATCCCATAGATTGTTGCAACATTGGGCATGGACGTACAGAGTTCAATAGCAAGGACGCGGGCTTCCTCAAAGCGGTGCAGGGACAGCAACACGCTTGTCTTTAGAAGAAGGAGCTCGCTGGCCTTCTTGTCTACGCCTAGCCCTTTTTCAATAACTCTGAGGGCTGCAGGATAATAATATGGGTGATCACCAGTAACGCGAGCTTCTTTGACGAAGACACTTGCGAGACGTGCGAAGGGTTTAGTTGACTCTTGAGACGTTCGGATGTCATTGCACGCCTTGTCATACTCTGCTTGTTGTGCCACAAACTCCGTGGGATAGAGGTTGTAAACGCGTGGCTTAAGGGGCGCGATGAATGAGGATGGCTGATCGTTTTGTGAGTTGCATGCACACATAAATGTAAGGCACATCAAGAGTAGAAATGGGCGCATGTTTGTAAAGGGTTGTTGGTGATCGTGATAGCTTCCTTCCACCCAGTGTTGGGCGGAAAGATCCTATCATGTCTGAGGGTTAACGTTGGAAGACAACGTTTGTATTGGCTGACTGACGTCCATTGATTTCTAGTACAACCATGTATGTACCAGAAGCAAGATCACCCTGTGCGTTCCACGACACCATATAGTCTCCGGCAGCGATGGTAGCGTTGTAGATAGTGGCTACCGACATGCCACGTACGTCATACACACGCACGATTGCGTTTCCACCTTCGGCAGTATGGAACTGCATACTCGTAGAGGAGCTGAAAGGGTTTGGTGCGGCCGTGCCCGTGAAGAAAGCGGATGGTGCGCGAAGTCCAATTGGATCATCATTGAGTCTACCGCGTACGCCAACAGTTCCTCCAGCGGCATCATAACCACGATGTGCTTGTGCCATGTATGGGAAACGGCTGGTGAACGGCTTATCATTTTTTGTTGGACCGGCGTTGTATGAGAGAACCTTTACAAGGTTAGGTGTAACTGGAGAGCCCCCTGGTGTATAGTCATCATACCACAAGCCAATTGCGGCCAGCACTACTCCAGATACTGCCTGCAGTTCAATTGTAGTTACGTCGTCCTCAAGTCTGCGACCATTTGGAAAACCATCCATGTTGGGAATCCACTGAAGTCCCGCACTGGCATTGAAACGCGGGTCTGTTAGACCAAGTGCAGCACATTGTACCAGACCAAGCGTTGAGAAGTCCGGACTATTTCTTGGCGTAACCGGTGTTGCCATATTCAATCGCAACATATCGCCAAGTACTGGAAGGAAGTTGTTGATAAAGGGCTTGCCAACGGCCAATGGGTTGCCGTTCTTTCCTGTTGCCAATTGATACGGTGGAAGGTTAGGAACGCCCGTGTAGAAGATCGGTAACAAGTCTACAGAGCGTGGAGACATTGGCTGCAAGAGTATTTTACCAAAAGCATTTGAATCAAGTGCTGTTCCTACGCCACCATTTGTAGCAAGCAGTCCATACAGGCCACCCTTACCATTGCGGAAGTCAAATGAGCCCAGAGAATTTGATTGAATGCGGAGATTTGCCAATGCTGGCACCGCACCACCGTATTGGCTATCATCCATATACAGCGCGAGTTCTGGATTCACGAAATACTTGGCATATGAAAGCTCGCGTGTTGTTTCGTATGGCGTTCCTGCATTCCATCTGTCCTTGTCTCCAACAGGTATTACAGCTTCGTTGGTAAGGGGCATACCAATGCGTGAGATTTGAATCCACTCGCCACTCACGTCTGGCTTTATACCGTCGGTGCGTAGCGTAGTGATCCTTGGACGTGAGGCCGATGCCCAAACACCAATCACGAAATCGCCATCGAGGATGTTGGTGGCCATCGCCACACTCTTGCCATCCTTTTGCAGTGTGGAGATGGGGATCTTTAACGCAATTGTGTGGCAGTTAAACCCTGCAACAGCATCACGTGCTTTTTCAGAACCAACACCAGTAGCTGTGCGGGTTTGACCAAGGTCAAATATGCCACCAAGGTCTACAAAGAACGGATCGTCCACTGGGCCGCAATAGATCGTCTCACCGGTGCTTGCTGTTGTAATTGCCTCTTGCACCAGTTGGTCGTACATCTTACCAAGACCAGCGGCACCGTCGATAGAGCGTGGTCCGATGTTTGGCGGTGGAACCTTACCGGCTGTTACGATAGACTGGAACGTAACACCACCATCTGTAGAACGTTCGCATGTGTAACTCGTCTTAAGATTCTCCTTACCTAGACGGATGTTGAAGAACGTTGTAGGATCTTCATTCATCTTCGTAAACGTAAAGCGATATGTTACGTCGTCACCGGGCGTAGATGCATCGTTGTCTACGTGAATCTCATAACGAATATTCTCTCCAAACGAAGAGTAATTCGGTCCGCCTTCAGGCAGTTCGAAGGGTATGTAGTTTGCAATGATTGCAATAGAATTCGTGTCATCCGGACAACGAAATGCATACAGGTCTGTATTGTCAGCAAGCGGATCGTTGCTGATCAATGGAGCTTCGCGGTGCGAAGAAGCATAGACAATAGATGCAATGCCCACTGCCGCAGCAAGTAGGGCTAGTGCTATTGTAGGACGCTTTAGTTTCAAGGATCACCTCGGGAGAGATTTGGAAGGATATGCCTTTGGGCACGTTTCCAATACCTACGGGGAACATCCCGAATCGGATCACTCTGGCGGAAAAATTGTCAAATTGACCCTATATTGTGTATGCCTCAGCGTGATCTTTACGTTTCTACAGACTATGGAGCAAGCCTCAAGCGCGGCGACGCTAGTATTATGTCCGTCCTATACGATGAATATTCAGAGGCACTATATGGCATCGTTATTCGCATTGTTCGGTCGGCACCACACGCCGAAGACGTGTTGCAAGAAACATTTGTCCGTGTGTGGACAAATCGCGAGAGCTACACGTCCGACAAAGGATCGCTCTTTACATGGATGATGAACATTGCCCGCAACATGGCAATCGACACGCTTCGAAAGGCGTCATTTAAACGTGAAGAGATCCAAACAGACGATGAGATCGTAGGTATTGGTGCTGTTGCATCAGATCCACGTGAGGCAGCGGAGACAGTTGACTTGCGGAATGTTGTTGAAACACTTCCTCCTGAACAACAGGAGATAATTGACCTGGTATATTTCAAGGGATACACTCAATCGGAGATTGCCGATGAGTTTAACATTCCACTTGGGACTGTTAAGTCAAGAGTTCGGCTTGCTATGAATACTCTACGAACCATCTATGGAGTTTCGTTGTGACACACAACGAATTACGAAACTCCGGCCTTCTCGAACTGTATGTTGCAGATGCATGTACAGTGGAAGAACGCGTTCTTGTTGAAGGTGCCATTGCGAGTAGCCCAGAACTAGCCAGCGAAGTAAGAGAGATTGAAGCTGCACTTGAAGCATTTGCGATGAGCAGGCCTGTAAAGCCCCCTACCCACCTACGGAATGTTACGCTTGAAGCAATTGCCCGTTTGTCTGCAGCACCAAACGTAGAGGCTGCACAACCAGCCAAAGCGTTAGTACACGTGGTGAACTTCCGCAAACGATACCTCATTGCAGCATCAATTGGACTCCTTGTAGGCGCACTTCCATCGGTGTATTTGTATACAGATCGCACGTCTGCACTTCAAGATCGGGATGCAGCAATAGAAGCACTTGCAGAGGCAAAGTCAGCAAGCTCCGTTATGGCGTCAAAAGTTTCGCATGTAGAAGAGACGCTTGATAAAGTGACGAACGTTAATGTTCAGCGCGTGGCTCTTCCTGCGGTAGTGCCTGGAGGAACAGCATTTGCCTCGGTATTCTGGAATAAAGAAACACGAGAAGTTGTAATAGACGCCCGAAAACTACCCGCGCTTGAAGGTAACGAGGACTATCAGTTGTGGGCAATCGTTGACGGAAAACCAGTTGACCTAGGCGTTATTGATATTGCAGGTACGAGCGAATCTCGCCTGCTCGTCAAAATGAAGTCAATAGTCAACCCTGCAATGTTTGCCATCACCGTGGAACCACGTGGTGGAAGTTCGTCGCCAACTCTTGAGGCAATGATCGTTGCTGGTAAAGTGGGGTGATTAGTATGATTTCAACTTTACTTAGGAACTACCACGGCATCCACTACGTGGACCCATCCGTTGGAGGCACGAACTGAACCAACGATCTTGGCGCCGTCGATAAACCAGCCTTTATCAGAGATGGACATTGTGGCCTTTGACCCGTCGAACATGGTAACTGCCTGACCATCCTTGAAGTTCGTTTGATCCATAGCAGATGTAAGAACGTGATGGTACAAGATAGTTGTGAGTTTGTCTACGTTCTCTGGCTTCACGAGATCTTCAACTGTTCCTGTAGGGAGTTTTCCGAAGGCAGCATTCGTTGGAGCAAACACTGTGAATGGACCAGAGTTTGCAAGCGTGTTCTCGAGTCCAGCGGCATGGACTGCGGCAACTAGAGTTGTATGATCCGTTGAACCAACGGCAACTTTAAGAATGTCTGCCTGTGATTCGTCGTCCTTCACAAGTGCCTGACCAGTAAGCCCGACCTTGCCCTCTTCAACTTGAGTCTGTGGTTCTTCCTTGTTTGTAGAACAACCGTACACAAGAACAAGTGTACCTACAGCAATGAGTGTTAAAAACGTACGCATGGTCAACCTCCGAATGATGGAAAATGAATAAATGATTACCAGTCTTTGAGTCCAAACGCTCGTCTGCCGATCAGAACAGGAACAAGCATCCAGACAAATAGTGAACCAGAAGAGAGAGCGATGCCAACCATCGTCCCAAAGAATTCTTGAAATACAGCTCCAGTGTATCCCATGAGGGCGGCATAGTCAAATGTTAGCATCACAATAATTCTTGCCAGATCGATGGGATTGAACACGATCATGGCAATGGTGGCCTGTTCCAACGGGTAGTCTGCAAACAGAACAGAGAGCGCAAGGATGAGACCATCGTAGAGTACAGCAAAAGACAACCAACTAATAAACGCTACGCCCATTGCTGCAGCTTTGTCTTGCACTACTACGCCGATGAGATACGCAATGGCAAAAAATACCATCGTTAAAGCACAACCCGTTGCTAAGAGAGTGAGAATGGGAGCAGACGTGATGAGGCCTTGTATTGCAACCGGCACGCTCACGCCAAATACAAATGCAGAGAGGAATGGTATACTAACGCCAAGGTAAAGAGCAGTGTAGATTGCGTTACGTGATACGGGCTGAGTAAGCATCAGCTCTACGAAGTCTCGGTTATGATGAACGTGAAGCGTACCAAAGACTGCTGCAGCCAGCGGAATGAGCAGAAGTACAACATTCATCAAACCCACAACTGTCTTTGCTTCTCCTGCTGTAAAGAAGAGCAACCCCTCGGTAACAGCAGCAAAGAAAATCAGGTACAACAAGAGCCACTTACTTCGCATCACATCGCGCATTACGTATCTCATGAGCAATAGGGTGGTTTTCATTGTGCACCTCTTTGGGTCATCAGGAAGGCAATGGACATTGAAAGCGACGAATGTCCAGTCTGCGCAAGGAGGTCATGCATCAAACCGTCAAACAAAACCTTGCCTTCGTGGAGGTATATGATGCGGTTGGCTAGTTCCTGTATTTCCGACAGTACATGAGAAGTAACAAGAACCGTGCTTCCTGAATCGCGTATTGCGATGATCTTTTCCTTGAGTCGTTCAGTAACCACTGGATCGAGGCCGGCCGTCGGCTCGTCAAGAAGCAACGTTGTAGGCCTAAACATAAACGCCAACACGGCTCCAACCTTCTGTCTCGTACCACCACTCAGTGCACGCATGGGTTTGGATATGTGGGACTCTAGTTGGAAGTCTCTGATGAGATTGTCTGCAACATCAGCTGAGCCTGCGGCTCGTAAGCCCCGTACCATGGTAATAAGATCACGTGGTGTGAGGTTTTCCGGATAATGGGCAACCTGAGACATATAGCCGATGGTTTTCCGGCTCGATGGATTATTCATCGTGCTAACACCATCGATTGCGATAGAGCCACTATCTGGATGGACAAGTCCCACAATACTCTTCATGAGTGTTGTCTTGCCAGATCCGTTCGGTCCGATAATAGCAGTGATGCTACCCGAAGGCAGCACAACATGTACGTCATCGAGAACATGCAATGAGCGAAATCGCTTATGAAGATGTTCTATTTGAATCATGGCTTGTAGCCAATTGGTTTCATAAGTGGCTTCATGTCTACAAGTGTTTCAGGGGTCATCGTCGGTACTATACGTTCTGTCAAATCAAGAATCGTGATAAAGGCCGTGTGCATGAGAATAACGGAAGACGGGATTTGTTCAACGAGCAGAGAATAGAGACGCACGGGATGAAATGGCACATCCCCAATGCCATCATGGTTAAGATCATACCCCTCGTAGCTGCTCCAATAGTTGCCAACAAAAGTGTTATAGGACTCACGGGTGTTCGTTGTTACGTCAAATGTATTTCCGTCGAACATGTTCCGTGTTACCGTAATGTCTTCACAAGCACCTAGGACGCGCAAGCCATATCCATTTCTTACAAACACGCTATTTTCTAACAACATGCGATCCGTCCCTTCTGTGTGTATCGCAACGCTGTTGCGTTCAAAGCGATTACCATCAAGGTGGGCATCAGTGATATCCTTGAGTAACAAACCGTACGAAGTGGGTCCCCAGTTATTCCGAAACGTATTGCCAATCATCTCGATAAACTTTGTATACATCACGGCAACACCAGCCCCGTTCGATTCAAACGTATTGTGACGATAGGAGCACGAGTCGGAAAACATAAAATGTAGGCCATAGCGTGCATTGCCTTCACTGCGGTTGTTCAGTACAGTACCACGACGCATGAATTCAAAGTAGATGCCGTCTCGGTGACCAACAATCGTATTGCCAGCCACCAGGATGTTGCGGCACGTCCATGCGTGGATTCCGTTGCCGGCCGCTGACTCTTCGCGTTTGGTGCCAATGATGATGTTATTTGCAATTCTGCAGTCACGAGACTTACTGAGATAGATCGCGAAGAAGCCATTCTCAATTCTACAGCCTTCAATGTCTGCACCGCTACGCTGCATCACCTTGATAGCAGCATTGTCGTCTACGTAGCTCATGGCAACGTTGCGGATGGTTACGTTACGAAACGCCACTCGGTTGGCTTGGACAATGAATACAGATCCACCACGAGATTGCGCGTCTACGGCCGAACCACTCTTGCCAATTACCGTGATGCTCTTTGCAACAACGAATTCACTACCATAATGAACGCCGGGCATGATCACCAGCGTGTCTCCATCAGCGGTGCCAACCAGAGCCGAGCGCAGCGTAGAAGCCCCTTTGGGATATGCATAGTGAACATGAGCTGCAAGAGTCTGAACTGTACATGCGAGCAGGATGAGCATAGCGGTCCTCATAATTCAACTCGCATACCGACGTTAAAAGATCTGCCACGTGAAGGCATGTTGTTGATGCTCGTATGCTCGTGATACATCGCATCTAGCAGATTTGTACATGCTACCTGAATTCGAAGTGAGGCAAGGGGCTTCCACGAGACCACCAGATCTGTTCTTAACCATGCAGGAGTAGTGTCTTCTGCTAGAACAATTGTGGAGTTACGGCGCTGAGACGCTGCTCCGGAAACGTAGACCTCACCTTGTATGATCGGATTTCCTAGTATTACCCGGAGTCCGGCCTGAAGAGGCGGGATTAATGGAAGTGGATCTTTCACGTCTGTAGCTTGACCCCATGCACCTCGAATGTTTGCCTGAACGCTACACCAGTCGGACAGTGAATACCTGGAAGCAACATCAAAACCGGCGAGTACTGCCGACCCTATGTTTCCCATTGTTCGTGTAGGAGGTGTTGTTATTGTAGTTTCTGCCGTACTCGTCACTGATGTTGGTGCGATGTAGTTGTTGATCTGTCTCACCCACGCAGTGCTCGTGATTGTGAAAGTCTCGAGTCGGGCATTAGCTGACACATCGAGTGCAATTGCAGATTCGTTCTTTAGGTCCGGTCTGCCAATCGTAACGATGTTTGCCTGTGGGTCATACAACCAGAAGCCATAGAGTTCTAGATGTGTGGGCATGCACTCGCTGCGGGAAACCGTAGTTGATACGCGGAGTTCTTCACACACAGCGTACGATACACAGGCATTTACCGAGAATGCCGCAGCCGTTTGGTTAATGGACACACCAGGGTAATAGCCACTCATGACGCTTCTAAACGAAGGATCGGTTGCGGCGCGTGTAGATACATCAACGCGAGAACCCAGCCGAAACGAGAGATCCGATGTGAGCTCCTGCTCCCACGTTGCTCCAAGACCAACTGTGTTGATTTGTGCATCACCTATGTTGATGAGGGACATCGTGGACACTGTTTTGTCGAGCGGAATCATATCCATCGTAGCACGAGCACTAAGAGTGGTAGCGTCCAGCACGGCACGTAGTATTCCACCGTTCGCAGATAAGGTGCCTTCGGCAAGAAAGCCCCACACCTGAGTAGTACCAACCATGGGCATGTACATTCCTGGCATGAAGGAACGCGAGTTGATCTGATCAACTAGCTTTGCCGATGTTGAGAGTGTAGAAGACCATGTGGAACGCCATGTAATGGCACCAATAAATGCTACCGCTTTTCGAGTATCCATGATTAATGCTGGATAACCAACGTCTTGTGCAACATCTGCAATGCATGTGGCCGACACTATTGATCTTGGTGAAAGACTCCATAAGCCCCCTACCTGGAGATTATGTTTTGTGTAGCCGGAGCCGTACAGTGCTTTGTTGTTACCTAGCTTAATATCATTGGCTGTGCGCATTGTATAGCCAGCTCTAATGCCCATCGTCTCTGTCCCGCCAGAAAGGTCGAGACGAAGACGGCGAGCCATAGCATTTGATTCAAGTGAGGCATCTACCACCGAAGTGAGAGGTCGGTTGAATTGTGGCTGCTTGAGTGTGAAGTTTACCGAGCCGCCCAGGTTTTGACCGTAGCGCAGATCAGAACCATCAGACCGTACATCCATTCGGTCTAGATTGTCGAGTTCAAGGTAGGCAGTGGATGGATCCATCTTGTCTACACAGGCGGCATGAATCTTCATACCATCTATCGTAGAATTCAGTTGGCCACCACGCAGGCCAAGCATACTCACTTCGCCTGCAAAGCCACTGGACCGTTGAATGAGCGTGAGCCCACCAAGGCGCATCAAATCGTCTACGGAGCACGATGTTGATGTTGGCCGGTCAAGACTCCACGGGTGCGAACAAGGGTCTGCTAGTACTTCTATGACCCGTGTGGTGATAACTCGAGTTGAGTCATGAGCAACGGAGTTCGTGGTAGCAAGTTTCATCATGAATGCGAAGTTGAATAGAAGGACGGACATTTCACTACCGAACACGTGTCGGATATTTGACTGTGCATGCAATACCGTCTGGCATTCGTGCCGAAAGAGCGATTTGCCAGTCACCGGTCATCGTAAAGTTTACATAACCTGTGTACCAACCTATCCCGCTCGATATTGGATCAACATTCCCCATGGAGCCATGATTCATAGAAGGCATGGTGGGTGTCATCAACAGGTCCGCATCATCAATAGGTGTAAAGTCATAATTGTTGCTGGTGCGATACACATTGAACCGTATTGTATTCATTCCAACTTTCCAATTACCGCTCTTTAGGGTGAAGATGTACTTCACGTTTGTACTGTCTGCGGACGTTTGAACGTTACTCGAATGGGCAACGGCTATTGGAACATGAACTGTAACAGTGGTATCGACGTCGTGATCATGTATCGTGATTCCCAACTTCCAAGCATTAGCTGAAGCCATCGTGAACATTGCTGTACAGTGATAGAATCCTGCAGTGTCTGATTCTTCAATTTCTGATTGTTCAACAGGGCAACTGTGATGCTCCGTGCCCATGTCCATATACGGCTCAACAATCATGTGAATGTCAGATAGTACAGCATCACCTTGTTTGGCTTTTACATACAACCGAGTGTATCCCACTGAGATAGTTGTATCGGCGTACACCTCAACAACGTATCCTTGATTGGTGCCTGTAGCGACCAGCAAGTGTGCCAGCGCCGAAGGGTAGAGGGGAGCAGGTTCAGTAGCAGTTTTACAGCTCCATAGAGAGGCAGCGAAAAGCAACGACAAGACAGCAGCAACTAGTTTCATACGAGTTTGAAATCAGATGATGGTAAAGGAGGATCAGTCGTTAACGAGATGGGTTACTTCATCGAATGTTCGTACCGTGCCAACAAAGCTGTGGTGAGCTGCGTCGCAGTTTACCGAGTCGTGAAACGCTGCAACATTGAGTCCCATAGGAGAATGAATCATATCGCTCTCGAGGTACCATGCAGACTTGGCCTCGATGAGAGTACCAGGGTTAACGAAGTCTGTAACCCAATACGAATGAATGCCTGATTCCACAACGGTACCACCTTTCACCCACTCGATCATACATTCCGGTGAATCAAACACATGGCTCTTGCCAGTGTTCATTAAAAGTTCGGCGCCGAATTTTTGATCCGTGATACCCATACGACAAGACGTGCATTGATCCTTGCCATATACAATTACTCTCGGTTCAGGCTTAGAACACGACGTAGCGAGAAGTACCGCCAGAATGATCGAAATGAGTGAAAGGTAATTCATGTCAGTACCATAAATGAATCAATGTGTTGTCTTAGGTTGTCTGCTCAGCCACCAGGCTAATCCAGCCAGCAGCGCACCAAGTGCGATAAAGCCGAAGCCAAGTGATGGCCAAGACGAAGCCGAAAAATTCAGTAGCTGCTGAGTTCCAATCAGAGGGGGCTGATAGGACATACCCTCGATCTTGATGATCGCATGTGGATCGAGATTGTGTCCGTAATCATACTCCCATAACCAGAAGTCATAGAGTCCGAGTGCACCTGCCATTGTTAGAAGTGCCAACCAGACGATGATCATCCAACGCTTGCCAACAGATGCAACAAGCAAACCAAGGCCAACGAGTACGAGCACGATTATGGGCATGTATTTGAGTTCAGGAATTGCATCCTGTTCAATACGTTTCATGCCTATGTAGTGGTTGAGATTGTTGATGTTATCCAGGTCATTGGGGCGAGTTCCTTCCACCTTGTTGATATGGATGAGGATTCCGAGCTCAGATCCCTTTGGATATTGAGGAGCCTCTAGGGAGATAGACCACATCGGAAATGCGAATAGGCCAAGTAGGCATAACGCTCCAAGTGCCATTAAGATCCGATGTACGGGTTTCATTGTTGGTTCCGTTATTTTTTGTTCCACGTAACAGCACCGCTACCACCATTAGACACGCGAACGTATCCCTGCATTTCTTGGTGAAGTGCTGAACAGAAATCGGTGCAGTAGAATGGGAAGACTCCTGCTTTCTTAGGCTCCCATAACATCGTGCACGTTTCTCCAGGCATGATCAGAAGTTCTGAGTTGTTGGCTCCAATAACTGCGAAGCCGTGCGGTACATCCCAGTCTTGCTCGAGATTGGTTACGTGCCAATAGACTCTGTCGCCAACTTTGACGCCTTCGATATTGTCAGGCGAGAAGTGAGAGCGGATGGAGGTCATATACACGTGAATATCGTTTCCGTTACGAACAACCTTGGTGTCGGCCTCTTTGAGCGTTGCATATGGGTGCTTGTTCTCCTTGAGCTGATACATCTTGCGCGAGTTCTTCATGATAAGATCAGCAGGACAAGCAACAGCGTAGTGCGGTTCGCCAATCGTTGGGAAGTCAAGAAGAAGCTTCATCTTGTCTCCCGAGATATCAAAGAGCTGTGCCGACTGTGTGAGTTCAGGGCCAGTTGGTAGATAGCGATCCTTGGTAATCTTGTTGTATGCGATCACGTATTTACCCCACGGCTTTGTTGAATTTCCGCCCGGGATGTTCAGGTGGCCGATTGAGTAATACGTAGGAACGCGGTCTACCACCTTGAAGTCCTTGAGCGACCATTTAACGATCTCTGACGAGACAAACATGGACGTATAGGCAAAACCCTTACCGTCAAACTCTGTGTGTAGTGGTCCAAGACCTGGGCGAACAACTTCTCCTGCTAGACAGTCTTTGTAGTTCAAAACAGGAATATCCTCGATGATCTTGTCTGACTTTCCACTTTCGATTGCTTTGATCATCTTAGAAAAAGACATAACAGGGATAACTGTTGCAAGTTTTCCGCCACCAACAATGAGTTCGCCGGAGGGATCAACATCGCAACCGTGTGGCGACTTAGGGGTTGGCATGTAGTAGAGTGCGCCTTTGATATCAGCCGTAGTAAGAACGCGGATCGACTTCATCATTGTTGAAGTAGCTGAGTGCGTTGCATCGTTGTAAACGTTGTGTGCGTATTCCACGTTCATAATCGTGCCCTTACCTTGGGCTGCGATTTCCGCACACTTCTTCCAATTGATAGCAAGGATAAAGTCCTTGTCGTTCTGAGATGCGTTGATCTCCTTCATTGTATTGGCTTGTTCCGTGTTATAACAACTCATGAACATCCAATCATGCGACGGGCCCTTACCGGCGCGAGCGAGGTCATAGTCAAAACCAGGAACGAGTAGTTGGAATTCGATATCCATGTTGCCACTGGTCTTATCAACCTTAACAAACGTAAGTGCACCTTTGAATTTTTTTGAGTATTCAGAGATTGCTACATCCTCTTGTGGGATTGGCACCGAGAAACGAGTACCGGAGACAACGTATTCTGAATTTTCCGTTGAGAACGGCGAAGAGTGATTTCCCGCGCTGTTAGGAATCTCAAGGATCTCCTTCGTGCGGAAGTCTGTTAAGTCGATACGTGCGATACGGGGCGTATTGTTCCCATTGATGAAGACCCATTTACCGTCTGCTACGCCACCTGTTTGCGAAAAATCTGGGTGGTGAGAGTCGTCCCATGGTACAAAGCCATGTGATGTATTGAGCATCGGCTTGGTTTCTTCGGTAAAGCCCCATCCTTTTTCTGGATCTACTGAGAAGACTGGAATAACGCGGAAGAGTCTGCCACTTGGTATACCGTAAACGGCCAATTGACCACTAAAGCCGCCTGAGACGAAGCTGTAGAATTCATCTTTTTCACCTGGAGCAACGTATACGCGCTGAGCGGCGTCACTCCCTACTCCTATTGCCGGCTTTGAGCCATCCGAACGGCAGGCGGAAAGTGTTAATACTGCAAAGACTACCAGAGTCAAATGCATCAATATTCGTACGTGGCGTTTCATGAAATGTGTCCCCAAATAGATAGATAGTCGTGAAGAGATGAGTTATTTACCAGTTGCTGCATGTTGGCGTAGGTGCTCTAGAACTGAGCGTGCTTCTTTTTCGTCGACGCTTTGATTTGGCATCTTCATCATAAATTCCTGGAGAAGACACTTCACAGTGTCGTCATTCTCGATCATGGTCTCGGTGTCTAGGATCATGTTCATGATATATTCAGGTGTGCGTCGCTCTGTCACCTTTCCAAGTGCTGGGCCTACATAGCGCTCATCGAACTTGTGACATGCCGTGCACTTCAGCTCGAAGACTTCTTTCCCGGCGGCAGCCATCGTAGGGTTGATCGTTGCGCCCACATCAACCTTTTTGATCTTGAAGTACGTGGCTTTTGGTTGCTGATCTTCGGCAAATGAAGGGGGCTTATCATCTGAAGCCCCGTTTTTTGAACATGCGCCAAACATTGTAGAACCGAGGATGAAACACCCTACGATGAAGGATGTTCTGTAGGCAATGGAGTTCATATTGTTCTCCGATAGTGAATGAAGAGATTAGTGTAGAGTTGTTGATTGAATGGCTACATCGGCCAGCATCTGTGGAAAGAGAATTGCATTCTCTAGGTAGACATGTTGCATCGTGTCTTCATAGAACCGACGCATTGTGTCATAAGCGGCCTGATGAGTTGTGCAAGCACCAGCGGGAGGTGTGAAGTCACACGTAATGGCGCGAAGTCTCTGGAGCTTTCTTCCTACTTCTTCGTGTTCCAGTTCATGCTGTTGTATGATGATCGAGATCTCAGCTTGGGCCCTAGGTGACAATGGAACTGCAAATAGTTCGCGTTCTTCTTCAGCGAGGTGTTCTACAAGTGATGCTTGAAGGTCTTCTAAGAGATCGAGGACCGCCGTGGCGTCTAGAAATCTCTCACCATGTTTCGTCACCACGCGTTGCATTTGTTCAGATGCTAATGGCAGAACGTAACGCACAAAGGCGTGGTGGTTATTGATGATATAGGCAACTAGGAATTCAGTACTCCACAGCTCAATGTGGAGGTTTCCGTGACCGTGGCGCCGTGAGACTGTTATGAGTTCCCGAAGGACAATACCGGCATCGATACCCTTTGCAACACAGGCAGTGGATAGAGATGCTTTTCCTCCACAGCAGTAGTCAAGTCCATGACTATGAAATACACCCACTGAAGCAGGTGATTCGCGAAGTATGTCTGCAAGTGATGAAGACGTTGTAATCATGATGTATAAGTGATAAGAGAGGCGTTAATCTCTATTAGTTCAAAAAAGGGGTTTATGAGATTCTAAGTCCACTTTTGCTAACTCGTTGAGCAACATCAGCCAAGGTTGTTGACGAGAACATGAGTTGAAGTCTGCTTCTTTCGGCTGCCCAAGCATTATGCATGGGACATGGTTTATTGTTCCCACAACCAGGAAGGCCGAGGAGACATTCCGTGAAGAGATCGGGACCATCGAGAAGTACAATGATATCGAGTAGTGAGATACTTCGAGCGTCACGACTCAGAGAAACGCCACCTTTAGTGCTGCGTTGTGAGTTCAGGAGCCCCTTTTGTGAAAGTTCTGCAAGGATCTTTTTGAGAAAGTGATACGGAATCTGAAGCGTTTCAGCAACCTCAGAGATTGGCGTATACACTCTGTCGGCACCCTTAGAAGCGAGGTAGGTGCAGGCTTTGATGGCGTATGTTGATGACTTAGAAAGCATGACTGAAGTAAACTTTATTAAGCGATATACTAGTCTCTTATCACAATACTACGGCTCATTTTCGTTTTCTGCAAGAAAAAAATATGGGTGGTGGTGGTAACCGTCATAGGTTCGTAGCAATGAACGTGTACTCACTGCAACTTCTTGTTCCATGTATATTCCTAGTAAGTGTATGCGTACAAAGTCTTTACGCTTACAAGAAGCCCCGTATAGACACTCTTGAAACGGGTGTTGGAATCTCCGTGGTTCCCATAATTGCCTACCTGCCTGAGACGCGGTTCATGGGTGTTTTGTCTGCCTTCTTACGCCAACGTTCAGAACTTGACGCGTCATTTCGGGCCTCCTCCATGGTTGTAGCCCTTCAGGTAACACAGAACGGTCAGATCGCATTTGGCATCTACCCAGAAATCTACCTCGATAGCAACCGAATGCGCGTAGACGGTATGGCTGAGTGGTATCTGTACCCATACAAATTTTTTGGTCTAGGGAACAGCAACCCGTCATCCAACGCAGAACTGTACACGCCGTACGGAGCAAAAATGCAACTGCGTTTTCTTCACTCAATAAATGGTGGTAGGGTACAGGAAGGCCTGAGTGTTGGACTTCGCTTTGACGCTCGGTACGATCACATGAAGAGTATTGAAAAACGCGCCGACGGATCGGTTGGACCTCTTGGTGCTGGCGAAGTTGTTGGATCCCAAGGTGGGTGGTTCAATGGAATAGGTCCACTCATATCTCTCGACACGCGAGACAATAACTTCGATGCGCGCAAAGGGGTATATCTGGAAGCAGCAATGATTACATACGGAAAGGTGCTCGGCAGTTGGTACACGGCAACGCATTCTCAACTTGATGTACGTGGATTTGCAACAATCACAGAAGATGTTTCCGTAGCGGGCCGGATTCTGGTGCAGAACGTAGCGGGTACTCCGGTGTTCCAACAGTGGCCAAGTATAGGTGGACAGAACAATCTTCGTGGAGTTATTGATGCGCAACAACGAGAGCGGATGTCACTCCTCACAGGTGCAGAAATCCGATTCCCGCTTATCTGGAGGTTCCGCGGCGCAGCGTTTATTGATGCTGGCCAGGTAGGATCTGCCCCCTCCACCTTTACAGCAAAAGGACTATGGGTGGGATGGGGCGGTGGGATACGCTTCTTACTCGTTCCGGAGGAGCGCATTTCCTTGAGACTAGATGCTGGTGTAGCAAGGGGCGAGCTTCAGTTCTATCTGAGCTTCAATGAAGCGTTCTAGCTTGCTAACACATCTTCTAGGGACTGCAGTAATTCAGAAATGTCTTCTACCTTTAGTGCTCCCACAGAAATCCTAAACCAGTCCGTATCTGCCGCACATCCAAATGAGTTAAACGGAGCAACTGCTAGATGCGACTGCGATAAGAGGTAGTTCTTGACCCCCCCCCCCTTCAGGCCGGATCACGTCAACAGGAAAGCCACGTTGTTTGAGGTCGGTTAGACCGCTATATAATCCATCGAATTGCGCCGACAATTTTCTTCGTAGGTCAGCAAGGTATGCATCCAAGCTCATCTGTATTGTCGAGCATGGCAGCAGTTGCCACCTGCACCGCACGTGGCGCCCAAGCTCCAACCAACTTGCTAATTCCATCAATGTAAACTGTATACGGTTTCATCGCTGCACGCACAGATACGGGATGTACATGATCAATGCCATCAGCAAGCGGCTTGCGTGTAGTACCTCTGTCCTCATTCTCTGCCAGCACAAGATCGCATATTTCCGTAAGCCCATCTTTCGAACAAGTTGTCCCAGTGGGATTAATGGGCCAGCACAACGCCAACAACACTGCATGTTCCAGATGTGGGGCAAGTTCCTCTGCTGTTGGCATAAAGCCATGTTCAGCACGTGTTGGGATGTCGATACCCCGAGCACTAGCGAGATAACAATAATGATTGTTATTCCATGAAGGGGTAGGATAGACTACTACGTCTGCTGGATCTACGATAGTTTGATGCTCTTGAGGTAGAGCGGCATCACAACGGTGCGGCTGCTAGACTTGTGGAGGTAAAGACCTAACGTGCAGATCAAGTTGGGGATATGGAACGCGAATTTTGGCTTCCGCAAAAGCAGCACTAATCGCAAAGTTCACGTCGCTGAGAAGCGAATCAGGAGTGTGTGCAAATTCGCTTGTCCATACCCACAAATAGAATTTCAATGAAGAGTCGCCAAATGCTTCAAAGATGACAACGGGAGCCGGCTCCTTATGTATACCGTCGAACCTACTGGCAAGTTCGAGCAGGACTCGTTCAACTTCCCGCGGATCAGATCCATACGCAGCATTGGCGTAAATTTTCAATCGAACTGACTCATAATCAAGTGAACGATTTATCACGGCCGAACCGATGAAATATGAGTTTGGCACAATCACAGATACGCCTTCGTTTGTACGTAGCGTTGAAGCGCGTATTGCAATATCAACGATGTTACCTTCTACGCCATCTACAACAATTCTATCGCCCAATTTTATTGGCCGCTCCAAAAGGATCACGATTCCGCTAACAAAGTTATTTACGATGTTTTGCAGTCCGAAGCCGATACCTACACTCAATGCACCAAATATTACCGTAAGCGAGCTGAGGTCGAGTCCCGACCACTGAACAACGGCAAACACTGTCAAAATGATAATCACATAACTCGTGATGATGAGAATTGAATTGATAGGGCCAAGGTTAGCCCCCTTCCTACTCCTGCGTTTCTTCATCACCGCACGGCGTACCCACCGAAGTACGAGGATCACAGAAATCATCGTTGCCATCGTTATCACCAGCGCTCGTACGGTTATGCCATGTACGCCTGTTTGAAAGATCGGAGTGTCGAACAGAAATGCCAGCGTTTCATTCATCAAGATCTTTCAATAATTCTTCCCCATTGACACATGCTTACTTCACGGGGGTGGATAGGTTCCTGCAATGTATAGGAAAAGCCGGCCAATCGTGATGGCGGGACGAGTAGATGACGGGTAGCCAGACTCCAATCAAACGAAAAAAGCCCCTTCAAACGAAGGGGCTTTTCTTGTACACCGTACGGGTGTTGGTGAGATCACTGTAAGTCTATGATTATCAAGCGCCTAGTGCAAGTTTGAAACGAGGCACTGGCGTTATTCCTGGCAATTACGAGTTCGGCCTTGAGCTTGAATTTGGTACTCACTATCCCGTGGAAAATAGTGCTCACATTGCGCATATTTTCTATCATGGCCAGCGGCGCTCTTGTAAGCACTGCTACAATATCCGTCTACACATAGATGATTCGGTGTGTGGATAACCTTCACTTGACAAAACGTCCGTTTACACATACACTGTGGTGCAATAAGTGAGTGCCCAAATTCTTATGAGAGTCACCATGACTAAATATTGGTTGAAGCCGGTAGCATTTCTAATGTTGGCCGCGATGATAAGTGCTCAAGTAACGCTTGCAGGGACAGCTACGATTGTTATTGTGTTTGGGGCAGATTGTCCATCCGGTTCCCATCAATCAAAGCCCTCCTCAACCTTACACATAAATGAAAATGGGGACGTGACCCATGTTGAGAATACTGATTGCAGTGGAAAGCGAACGACAGGCCTTCCCTCAGGTTTGAGTCGCTCTGTTCAATGGTACAATTCTTTCCTTAATACTGACAACGTTCCTTCAGTAAGCCTTTCTTATAGTGGCGGCCTAAATGTTACGTTGGAAACTGCTGCGAAGATCGAAGTGCGTGATGCATACACGGGTACACTCTTGGCCACGTTTCCAACGAGTGGCAATTCTGAAGCAACAAACTATTCAGTTCCATCGAGTGCTTTATCGGGGTACAGCGGACACTTGATCGTGGTTGATGTGATCCGCACCAGTGACAGCTCGTATCGCGGTACGAAATCCGTGGTTTACAATCCCTAATTCCTCATCATATCTTAAGCAACGAATAGGAACCATACAATGCGACCAATCATTCTTTTGATCTTCGTCATGTTACTAGGGGCGCTTTTCTCGCCTAACACCAGAGCAGGCACCTCAACTGTGGCTCACACAGGAACTTGCCCGGATGGTACCACGCAGTGGTCAGTCAAGACTACATACGACACAGAAAGTGCAAAAGTGCTTTCTGTCGAAACCAAAAACTGTGCTGGCGTCACAAGGATAGTTACATACCTATATAACCTATCCGTTGGCATATCATTGTCCAGCACGCTTGGTGATTTCACAATTGCAAGTACAAACTTCACCGTGGATCTTGATTCAAAGGTTGAAATTGTTAATGTGTTAACCCTTGCAACCGATTATGCGTACAGTTCTACCGTTACCGCAAACACAACAACAGCTATTCCATCTAGCATTGGATCAGGTATATTCATCTTAGTGGCACGGGATCCAAACAACACTTCCACTGTGTACGCAAGCAAGATCTACGTTCAATGAAATCTTGAAATCAGCGCAAATCAACATCATGACTTGCGCTGATGTTACATTTAGAATATGCGATGTATTACCTTCCTTTGATAGGTCAGGGCTTCATGGAGCCATGCTTCTACGAGGATGGAAACAATCTACTGATCCAACCCTAAATCGAGGTTCAGAAAGTTAAGGGTAGATTCACCCCATACTGAAGGAGTACAAACAATGAGCACAAAGAAGGTCCGGGCACGACAGATCCGGAATTTAAACGAGCGGCATTGAAGCTCGTAGCGGACTATCCGGATCGATCCAAGACGAGTATCGCACGCGAACTTGGCATCGATCCCAATGCATTATACGCGTGGATTGCCGAGGCGAAAAAACATCCCGAGCACGCGTTCCCCGGTAATGGGAACAGTGCCGACGCTGTGGCGACGTTGCGACGAGAGCCCGAGATGGTCACCCAGGAGCGCGATATCTTAAAAAATGCCCTCGGTATCTTCTCTCAACGGCCGAGATGAGATACCAGTTTATCGAGCAACACAGTTCGCAATGAATGTGCTATTGGGAAATCGTGAGAGTAGGGGGCTGTCCTTGGTTGAAGCCAAGAATACTTCGGGATCCGTTTCGTAGAGGAGTGCTTCAACATCTCGACGTCGCACAGTGGGAACAAGTTCATTCATCCAATCATCAACGTTGTTCGAAGCATCTATGCCAGATGGATCGCACGATACAACTGTGCGTTCATGGCGCCACGCAAAGAAACATGTGCGGAGATCTTCGAGATTGCGAATGGTGCCAGGAGTAAGAAGTATCTGTGCGTCGGCTCTGGTCAGAGACTCACTGCACGACTGTGATGTAACAATCGACATGAAGAGAAGTATGATTGCCACAACGAAGCGCATGTTCTTTGCGTACCTAGAATGTTGTTCAAGACGCCGATGCCGATCCGCTGAATCTCCACAGTGTCGAATGCAAAGAGTGCCATGCCAGCAATGCGACTTCCTGGTATTCTTTGAGCGACATATTCATTCAGGGCTCTGAGCAAATCCGGCATGCCACCGTCAACGCGGATCATATCACCAGCGTTGAAGCGTTTGCTGTCTATCGTGGTGTCTGCAGAAAGCACACGTAGCCCACAGGTATTGTAGTGTAGATGATCCGTGTGGAAGGCCAGTGTGCGTTGTTGCCGGACATGTAGACAGATTGTCTAAATATGGGGTATGCGATATCCAACATCACGGGGTATGCCTCCGCAACAGCAGCCGTAACGTATTGTTTGAACCGGTCCATAGTGGCCACGGCGTTTGTTGTCCATGGGTCTTGGTACGGCTCCATGTTATAGCACATCAGGATGCAACGCTTCACCGGAGAAATTCCTGCTAGTGAAGGATTACGGTATTGTCAGAGTGGGATAGTTGACTCAACAGACGTTGTTGGCAACAGTTCTTGCACATATCGGAGTAGTTGAAAGAACGTAGCGCGCGTGTTTGGCGTCCAATCATAATCCAAAAGAATACGATCAAACTTTGAGCGCATCGGGATGGCTGTAGCTTTCTGAATTGCGGTGTCTACCTCAAGCATATATCGAATGAGTTTGTTCGCAAGGGAACGTACCTGAGAGCTATCAGTCACGTTGCCAAGTGCACTCGTTTCGATATACACCGTGGGCACAATGGAAAGCCCCATAATCTTCAATTCTCGTCCGGGCTGAATCGATTGCTCAGGCTATGCATATTCTATAGACCATCCCTTTACATCAAGGTAGCGAACGTAGAGTGTTGATACACCCAGTTCGTTGAGCATAGCCCGTTCGTTGTTATTCACAGAGAACGTAGTGCGCCAATAAAACATCGATCGCTAGTGTTCGGCATCGTCCTGAACAACGCATGTAGATGATGCACAAATCAGTGTACAAAGGAGAGAGAGAATGTTACGTATCGTTGAATATTGGTTGTACGATGAGTACGTTATCAGGCATCACCTAACACTCATCCCGCCTTTGTTGTAAGAGCAGCCCAATCGATCCTCCGACTGTAATACATTGTTGCAGCGAGGATCAAGAACAGGCCGATGCTTCCCAAGAGCAGTGCGTAGTCTTCCAACTGAATGAGGCAGAAGATGAATCCGTAGAGGAGGACCAGTGTTGAACCAATCATGAGAGCAAGATTTCTCGCTCTAAGTACACTGGCAGAATACACGGTGATGAGGCCGATTGTCATGCTCGATGCAATCAAATACGCAATGTTGTAATTCAAGTATTCAGAAATGCTAATGAGCAATGTGTAGAAGAGACACAGTGCAAGTCCAATGAGCAAATACTGAAATGGATGAACGAGCTTGCCGTTGATGAGCTCAAGGAAAAAGAACATGAGGAACGTGAGTCCGATGAAGAGCATCGCATACTTAATACTTCGATCGGCCTTCTGGTATTGATCTACGGGCAGCATGAGACTGAGTCCATAATCGGAATCAGTAAGTGTATGAGCATCATTGAGCCACATTTGAGGATAGCTCCGATTTAGGTGGAGCACCTTCCAATACGCTTCAAAGCCGTTGTTAGAGACCGTGCGTTTTGTTGGAAGAAATGTGCCGTCGAAACTGGGATTTGTCCAGGATGATCGTACCCACGACTCCGTAATCTTCCCAACAGGTGTAAACCGTATGTATTCTGAACCACGCAATTGTAGCTGCAGGAAAAAGTCATACGTGCTATTGCTACTTGAATTGCTGGACAAATCAACGTGCGAACTAATTCCTCTACCAAACACATCCTGAGTAGGGAGTCCAGAATTAAACGACTGGTGAGCCCCATTCCATTTCATCGAAACCTGTTCGCTGATTCCTCGCAGGTCGGTGATGCCAACAGTTACAGTTGCTTCGTTCCATAGGATGTTATTGCGTGGTACTCCAAGGCCATCAATTCCGAGAAGGTCAAACCTACCTTCCAACAGCACCTCAGATGTATACACAGCAACCTCATAGATTGAGCGATACCGCACCTCGGGCTTCAAAACCGAATGTGTTTTCAATACATCGGGAAGAACATAGATATACTTGCGTACCCAATACCCCTTACCAGAAGTATCCCTATACATCTCCTTATACGGGATAGTGAGGAGAGGGCCTGCAAGAGTTTGCCCTCTACCCCATTTGCCGCTGATTTCCTCAATAGTCTCAGCGCGTCGGCTTTGGCGTTCAGAAATTAGAGAGTCGATAAACAGCGTTGGAATACCAAGCAAGCCAATCAAGACTACAAGGATCATCGCTTTGAAATACACCCCCCACCG
>Ga0105049_10000023_pt1 | contig 135805 bp, 97 predicted proteins | sample MAT06_FD_78087 | JGI IMG/M metagenome (GOLD analysis project Ga0105049, IMG submission 78087) | Freshwater microbial communities from Lake Fryxell liftoff mats and glacier meltwater in Antarctica - MAT-06 | ecosystem: Environmental > Aquatic > Freshwater > Ice > Liftoff microbial mat | place...
TAAAAAAGTGAACCAAAAAAGAGATGCTCTAAAAATGCCAGAAATCGATTACCATCGCACATTATTGTGCTTGAAATGGTCAATCGATAATAAGCGCCTTGGATGTTGGGAACTTAAGAGTGTCTGTAGGGGGGGGGGGAGTAAAGAAGTACATAGATTGTCCTGATCTAAGTTTAAAAACCGAATATCGTTTTATTTTTCCATTCACCCCTCATTTTCAGAAATAATATATTGATATTATATCACGCCTATTGCGGACAGAAACGATAAAGACCAACAGGCATACTGCGCAGATTCTCTTTATGAACAAAACCGTTCACCAGCCAATAAAATGCTTCTCAAAGGTAGTTCCCCACGAATAGCTCCTATCTCTGCCACCCATCAATTCAACGCCTTCCATAAAAACGACCGTACACTCGCGGAGGCCTTGTAATGTTTCACGATTGTTTTCACCAAATCTTCCGAAGTAATCATCGAAACCGGAAGCTCAACCCAATAGTAGAATTGTTTATTGGCGATCTCCGGAACCTCTGTCATAAGTGCCTTGTAATCAGGTGGGAGAATTTTGTTGCGCTCGCCTTGCACGCCGCCCCACATAGACTTGAACGATTTCTCATTCAGTGCTTTTTTCCAACCCTTCGGATCAAGCGCAATCTCTGCTCGGACATCTTCAATTTGCTCCTTCTCGGGCGAATACAACCCGCCGGCAATACCCAGATGCTTTGCGCCCAGTTCAATGTATACTCCGATCTCAGAAGTACTCTTTCGTCCGCCCGCTGATATAGCAGCCGACGCATGCACTTTATAAGGCGTTTTGTCTTTTGAAAAACGAGTGTCCTTGTAAATCCGAAAAATGGCCTTCTTCGGATCTACAGCCAATCGCTTGTCTTCCTTGCTCAGCGCAGCAATGAGATCCGTTACAAACTGTTCAAACGGAATCTTCACCGCTTTCTCGTAGAGAGGTTTATTGACCGCAAACCATTCGCGGTCGTTGTTCTTTTCCAATTCTTTGAAAAAGGTGATAAACTCTTTGGTAAACCAAGTCATTGGGTCGAATTGTTCTGTGAAAGACGCGTGGCCGCATCTCATTGCTATCTGAAATCCGTAGTACTCTTACTCTCTGCGACTACTTGGGAGTAGCGTGTATCTGATAAATATGAACTCGCTCTACAGAGTTCAGTGGGTTCATTTTATTCAGCATGATGTCAAACCAGCTCGGATCAATAGTTGTTCGATACTCCAGGCCTGGAAAGAATTCCTGCATGCGAGCCACCCTATCCTCGATGCGCGTATCGTCCAAAAATAAAATGTAATTGGGAATTGGCTGCTTCTCTAATCGATTCGCATGAGCTGCCTCATTGCGCGGCAACACATCGATGATGTGTACTAAATCACTCTCACTGTTGAGTGGATAATACTTCACCCACATTCCCGCATAATGGCGAGGAAGTAAAGCTCCACCCTCTTTATGAGTGAACTCCTGAATAAAATTCTGGCAATCGCCTTGCATGTACAAATAATGCATTGCTTCCACCCTGCTGCGCTTCGCATAAGTGGTGCACATCACCACCAAAACGATCGTATTCATCACCCAGAATACGCGCCACAAACTCCGGTGCAATAGGGGCTTACTCTTCCAGAATATGGAAGTACTTACCCATTCGTTCCAACCGATTACTCCGAGCATCACAAACAAGGGCAATGCAGGCAAAATGAACCGCTCCTGACGATTCGGATAGAGAATATGAAACAGCAAAAATCCCGCTGCGGGTAAAAACAGTAAGGTGTACTTTTTCCACGAACGAATAAATCCCCAAAGCAAAAACAGACTCACCGGTGGTAAAATGAAGTAGCCAATAAAACTTAGGTACGCCAGCGGCGCACCAGGATAAGCGCCAGCGTGTGTCTTGTTGTATTCGAAATAGCCAAGTAGATGCTGAAATGACTGACCTCCCCAGAATAAGACGTCATCGATTTGGGTGAGAAAAAATGCACCAAATGCGACCACTCCGAAAGCCATCATCTTCAACCATTGCCCCTGAAGTGCAATCACTCCACCGGCCAGGGCCACAATCAATACAGTCTGATAGCGCACACCCACAGAAAGCCCCATAATAAATGCGGCAATCAACAACCAATGCCATGGCATTTCCCGACGATCAGCTTGATCCTGAAATTTCCATTTCCCGAAAGAAAATGGCTGCATAGCACCAGACCGAATAAGAAGATAAAATCCCCCCAGAAGGAATGGCTGACACACAATTTCAACCAGATTGCGCACCGCAAAATTGGGAAGTATTCCTATGAGAGCTAAAAGCCAGCCCACTTGAATCGCACTGCGCTCATCGGCAATGAGGCGCACTATTTTCACGGCTAGCCAAATGGTGATCAGCGAATACAATGCATGCAACAATCGCATCACCCACATCTGGTCCGATGGATCATGAAGTCCTGCGGCGTGCATTACTGAAAAAACTCCACTCAGTATTCCTGGATAGAAAAAGCTAATCGGCTCTGGACTGGTGCGGTCATTCTCCAATCCTGGTTTCCATTCGTTGAAATTTTGTCCCACCGCCCAACTCGAAGCGGGCTCCACGGTGAGAAAATGATCATCATGCATCATATATCCCGCAGAAAAAAACACCGCAATCAGTCGCACCAAAAGTGCAACAGCAAGTAGTTGGAAAAGTGGATTCTTCACCATGAATTCATTTTCAACTGAAGGATACTTCCATTGCAGTGTGTTTCATTCTAACGTAAAACACAATGCAATCAAGCTTGAATCACTCCCACATTGTAAGGCTTCTCGGCTGGGGCATGACTAGCCGCTTCAATTCCCATGCTGATCCACTTGCGGGTATCTACAGGATCAATCAATGCATCCAGCCACAATCTTGCCGCGGCATAGTACGGCGAGGTTTGTGAATCGTAGCGGTCTTTCATTTTATTGTACAACTCTGCTTCGCGCTCAGGGGTAATTTCTTCTCCTTTTGCCTTCAGCGAAGCCACTTCAATCTGAAGCAACACCTTCGCCGCCTGAGTTCCGCCCATCACAGCGACTTGCGCAGTAGGCCAACCCACAATTAAGCGCGGATCATAAGCCTTTCCGCACATGGCGTAGTTGCCCGCACCATAACTATTTCCCATGATGATCGTAAACTTCGGCACCACACTATTCGCTTGTGCATTCACCATCTTCGCTCCGTCCTTAATGATTCCTCCTTGCTCTGACCGTGAACCCACCATGAAGCCGGTAACGTCTTGCAAAAAAACCAATGGAATATTTTTCTGGTTGCAATTCATGATAAAACGGGCAGCCTTTTCAGCGCTGTCGCTGAAGATCACTCCGCCGAACTGCATCCCATCCTTTTTACTCTTCACCATCATGCGCTGGTTCGCCACGATGCCCACACTCCAACCATCCACTCGAGCATACGCGCACACGATGGTCTTTCCATACTCTGCCTTGTACTCCGTAAACTCGCTGTCATCCACTATGCGTTTGATGATCTCGCGCACTTCATATGGCTTCGCGCGGTCTTCGGGCAGAATGCCGTACAAATCTCTCGCGGATTCTTTGGGTGAAGATGACGCAATGCGATCGAACCCCGCATCCCGACTCACACGTCCAATTTTACCCACCAGATCACGAATTGTGGTCAAAGCGTCTTGGTCATCCTTTGCTTTATAATCGGTCACACCCGAAATCTCACAATGAGTAGTTGCACCTCCAAGAGTTTCGTTGTCGATGTCTTCCCCAATCGCCGCTTTCACAAGGTATGACCCCGCAAGAAATATGGTTCCTGTTTTATCTACAATCAACGCTTCATCGCTCATGATGGGTAAATACGCGCCACCCGCGACACAACTTCCCATTATGGCCGCAATCTGCGGAATACCCATGCTGCTCATGTGAGCATTGTTCCTGAAAATGCGTCCAAAGTGTTCTTTATCCGGAAAAATTTCGTCTTGCATGGGCAGAAATACTCCTGCGCTGTCAACTAAATAAATAATAGGAATGCGATTTTCCATCGCTATTTCCTGCGCACGTAAGTTCTTCTTTGCTGTGATTGGAAACCACGCTCCTGCTTTTACTGTGGCATCGTTGGCCACCACAATGCACAATTTCTTTTGAACATATCCCATTATCACCACCACGCCGCCCGAAGGACAGCCGCCATGCTCCTTGTACATTTCGTCGCCCACGAATGCGCCGATCTCAATGCGCTCTCTCCCCTTATCTAAAAGAAAATCCACCCGCTCACGCGCACTCAACTTTCCTTTGGCGTGCTCCTTTTCAATTCGGGCCTTCCCGCCACCTTCATAGATTTTGTCCAGCTTGCGGTTCATCTGCCCCACCAACTGCATCATCTTGTCTTCGTTGCGGTTAAATTCAAGTTCGTTTTTTGTACTCATGAAGATTCGTGTTCGTTCGCGAAAATAGGGCTGATGTGCACGCTGTGCCACGATAGCTGCGCGTAACTTGCACTCCATGCGCTATTGGTTCGTGGCATTCGCCTTTACCTTCTTGATTTCCTGCTCTTCACCGCCATCCGGCACTTCCACTCTATGGCCACAAATTCTCCTGAAACCCACCTACGCCGAAGGTTTTGAGGTGCGCGCCAACGGAGAGCAATTGCAGGTAGTCATCCGTCGAAAAGGCGAAGTAATCCGAATCACAGAACTGAAAGGTCCTATTCATGCATTCGCTTGCCTAAGTACCACACATCTGTCTATGTTTCTTGCAATTCATGAGGAAACACGCGTGAAAGCAATAGGCTACGCTCATCTAATCAATGACATTCTCCTGCGTGAAGTTATTCAGAATAACGCTATCGCAAATTTGACTACGGGCGACGATATCGACCGTGAAATTCTGTTTGCTTCCAAACCCGATGTCTTGCTGAGTGATCCGTTTCAATCCGTGAACGAGACCTCTTTCGCTAGCCAAGGCATTCAGATCATTCCAATCGGTGAATACCTTGAACCTCATCCCCTGGGACGCGCAGAATGGATACGTCTTATTGGAGTGTTGTGTGGAAAATCAGAGCTGGCTGACAGTCTATTTCTATCGATCGTGGATCGCTACCAAACCACTCGGAAGCAAGTCTCCGATTTCCACATCGCGCAGAAGATCCCTTCCCGTGTGCTGTTTACTAGCCATGAATCAGGCGAATGGTTTGCCCCTCCGGGAAATAGCGCGGTGGCACACTTACTTCGGGATGCCGGTATGAATTATCTTTTTGGGGATAGCCTGAGCGACCGAAATATTCAGCTTTCCCGAGAAGAAATAATCGGACTAGGCGACCAGATTGAATGGTGGGGCGAATTGGTGCGCATGCCGGGTAAGTTGAACTTTGAATCGCTCAAAAACGACCTTCCTGCCTTTCAGTCGGTGAATGCATTTCGCTCTAAGCAAGGATTTTACTGCAATTCTGCCCAGTCAGATTATTTCGGAAAAGCGATGCTGGAACCGGATGTACTTCTTGCCGATTTGGTGCAGGTATTTTATCCCGGAGAATTTGCGGATCGTAATCCGGTCTACTTTTTCAGAATTGCTAAAAAGACCGAATAGCTCGCAGGGCTTCTCAAGAGTTGACATAGAAAAAGCCCCAAAAGGGGCTTTTAAATGTTTTGGGTGCCCTTAATTCAGCACCATCCGCAGGGGTCCGAATTCTTTGGATCTCCTTACACTATAAGCTCGGGAAAAATCCAGAATACGGTGAATTGACTCTTCAGATGGTTCGAGGCAATGGTCTAGTTCAGGGAACACTTCTTCTACCATTTTGCGTTCATTCTGAGTAAAACGTGAAAGATCATCAAGTGTAAAATCGGCCATTCGCGAGGTGTGTTGGTTTGTTAAGGTGAACGCTCCTCATCTCGGGATATTGCAATTCTGCTCACTTATTCAACAATTTCGACCAAAACGAAAAAAGGCCCCTCGAGAGGGCCTTTTCTACTATTTACTCCTGAGAATCAGGAAAGTGTCATTTCCATTTGGTGCTTTTCAATCAACTTCCGCAAGTTGATTAACGCATAACGCATCCTTCCGAGAGCTGTGTTAATGCTGATATCGAGCGACTCCGAAATCTCCTTGAAACTCATATCATAGTACAGACGCATCATCACAATCTCCTTCTGCTCCGCAGGCAGAAAATTCAGCAGGCGCTTGGCATCCTGAAGAACTTGTTTATTGATGGTCTCTTCTTCACTGTTTTTCAATCCGTTATCGATGTAATCGAACGGATCATAGTCGTCATGGCCCCGAGTCATCGGCATTTTCTTCTTTCCTCGGAAATAGTCAATGCACAGATTGTGTGCAATGCGCAGGATCCACGCGGAAAATTTACCTTCCTCATTGTAGTTACCTTCTTTCAACGCCTGTATAGCGCGCACGAAGGTATCTTGGAAAATATCCTGAGCCATTGCCCGGTCTTTGACATACATCATGATTTTGGCAAAGACGCGAGACTTGTGTCGCATAAGCAACTCCTTAAAAGCCTCTTCTTTTCCTTTAATGTAGAGATCGACCAGTTCACGGTCGGTTGATGTGGACAGACGCATAATGACCTCCCTTTTAGTTGGGTTCTACTTTGTTTGGATAACTTAGTAGGTATAGGTCTTATCGATAGCGTGTCAGTCGGTTTATAGAACAATTATAAAAAACGAAATTCAGTTGGATTATTGTTGAACCCGTGCGAATTAATCCAAAGATAGCCAAATTTCTTGGTTCTCGTCTTTCGCGGTCTCTTTATTTTGAAAAAAATAAATCTCCATCGCAGCCACGTCCCTTTCGAATCTCCATTGATCCCAGTACTTTTGAATGCGCATCCGGAGATTGTAACGGTTTTCACCAGAATATGAACTCAACACACCAGCGAAGGGTTATCTCTTCAACCTTGACTCCACTACGAAGGCTATATGTCTAAGAAAAAAATTGCTCCATCCGCTCCCGCCAACGCCGGACGCATTCAATCCATCGAGGTCAAAGGGGCTAGGGTGCACAACCTGAAGAATATTTCGGTAAGTATTCCCCGAAACAAATTGGTAGTGATCACTGGTTTGAGCGGCTCAGGAAAAAGCAGTCTGGCATTTGATACCTTATATGCAGAAGGACAGCGACGCTACGTGGAAAGCCTCAGCAGCTATGCGCGTCAGTTTCTCGGCCGACTCGACAAACCGGATGTTGATTCCATCACGGGCATTAGTCCGGCTGTAGCCATCGAACAGCGTGTTACCAGTCGAACAAGTCGCTCCACAGTGGGCACCTCCACTGAGATATATGACTACCTCAAATTACTCTTCGCACGCGTAGGAAGAACCTATTCTCCAATCTCCGGATTGGAGGTCAAACGCCATCGTCCATCGGATATCCGCGATTATGTGGTCTCTCTCGAAGAAGGCACACGACTTTACATACTTGCGCCAGTAGAAGCCGAAAAGGGAACGGATATTCCCGCACGACTCAAACAAATATCCGCACAGGGATTTTCACGAGTAATTCGAAACGGTGAGCTGGAATCCATTGAAGATGCACTTGAAAAAGTGACTAAAAAAGATGAACTCCTTATCGTTATCGATCGAATTACCGCTGATCTGGACGAAGAAAATCTGACGCGTGTCGTCGACTCTTCAGAGTCAGCTTTTCATGAAGGAAAATACAAATGCATCATTCGCTTAGCGGATCAGCCCGGAAATGACCGTCTATTCTCCAATCGCTTTGAAGCGGACGGAATAGTGTTCGAAGAGCCCAGTGTTCACCTATTCTCCTTTAACAATCCGATCGGCGCATGTAAAACCTGCGAAGGTTTCGGCAGCGTAATTGGTATAGATGAAAACTTGGTCGTGCCCAACAAACGACTGAGCATTTACCAGGAAGCCATCGCCTGCTGGAAAGGTGAGAAAATGAGCGAGTGGAAAAACCAACTCGTACTCGCTGCACCCAAATTCAAATTCCCAGTGCACAAGCCTTGGAATGAACTTACAGAAGAACAACGCGAACTCGTATGGAATGGCAATAGCTTCTTCGGTGGCTTGCATAATTTCTTCCGGTTTCTCGAAAGTGAATCGTATAAAATTCAATATCGGGTGATGTTGAGCAGATACCGCGGCAAAACGGATTGCCCGGACTGCAAAGGCACTCGACTGCGCAAAGACGCAAACTACGTGAAGGTTGGAGGCAAGAGCATTTCCGAATTGGTTCGGATTAGTGTAGAGGAATGCGCACAGTTCTTTGATACCATTTCACTTCTTCCTCACGACGAGTCAGTGGCACGCCGACTGCTTGTGGAGATCAAAAACCGACTCAATTATCTGTGTGAGGTTGGACTTGGCTACCTCACTCTCAACCGCCTTTCCAATACTCTTAGCGGCGGAGAGTCTCAGCGCATTCATCTTGCCACAAGCCTCGGAAGTGCGCTCGTGGGCTCAATGTACATTCTGGACGAGCCAAGCATTGGTTTGCACCCTCGCGATACGCAGCGTTTAATTGGTGTGCTTCGCGATCTCAAAGCACAAGGCAACACAGTGATCGTGGTAGAGCATGAAGAAGAAGTGATGCGAGCGGCTGACCTAATTATCGACATGGGACCGGAAGCTGGAAGCTTTGGCGGCGAAGTGATGTTTACTGGCACGCTCAAGGAACTGATGTTGACAGGCAACACCCTTACCGCAGATTATCTAAGCGGAGCAAAACGCATCGAACCCTCCATCAAGAAAAAGCTGCTTTCGAAAGATCTTCTAATTATTCGCGGAGCACGGGAAAATAATCTCAAGAATATCGATGTAGAAATTCCTCTGCGGGGATTGTGTGTGATCAGCGGCGTGAGTGGGTCAGGAAAATCAACGCTCGTGCGCGACCTCCTCTACCCCGCGCTGAAACGCCACCTGGGCGGAATTTCAGAAGTGTCGGGTAAAATGGACGCCCTCGAAGGTGCGCTTGCTACCATTAAAGCGGTGGAGTTTGTGGATCAGAATCCGATTGGTAAAAGCTCCCGATCAAATCCCGTGACCTATCTCAAAGCCTACGACGAAATCCGCACGCTATTCTCTTCTCAGTCTCTGGCCAAACAGCGCGGATTCAAACCTTCTCATTTCTCCTTTAATGTGGAAGGTGGACGATGCGAAGCGTGCGAAGGAGAAGGCGTGCAGACAATCGGCATGCAGTTCATGGCTGATGTTAAACTTGTGTGCGAGGTGTGCAAAGGGAAGCGCTTCAAAGACGAAGTGCTAGAGGTGATGTACAATGGAAAATCCATTTCCGACATACTCGACCTCACTGTGGACGACGCGATTCGCTTTTTCACTTCCGACAATTCGCAAACCGTGATTCGAAACCTACTCATCAAGTTGGAACCTCTCCGGCAGGTCGGACTGGGATACATTGGCCTAGGTCAGTCAAGCAGTTCACTCAGTGGTGGTGAGGCTCAACGTGTCAAACTCGCTTCCTTTCTGGTCAAGGGTGGAACAGATCAACACACTGTATTCATTTTTGACGAGCCTACCACGGGACTTCATTTTCATGATGTAAAAAAACTTTTAGATAGCTTTCGGGCGCTGATTGCTCAAGGCCACAGCATTATCACCATTGAACACAATATGGATGTGATCCGAAGCGCAGACTGGCTGATCGACCTCGGTCCGGAAGGTGGTGAAGCAGGCGGAAACCTGCTGTTCGAAGGACATCCGAGTGATATTCTCGACGTTAAAAAATCCTACACCGGGCAATTTCTCGCGCGCCAATCCGTAGCTCATGCTCACTAAAAAAACTCCAATGAAAAAATTCCTTTTCCTTTCAATAGCACTTTTTGCACTTAGCGCGTGTGCTCAAAAACAAACACCAATACCCCCTCCTTCAAACTCCCAAAACATGAACGAAAAAATCGAAAAAACCAATGACGATTGGAAGAAAGAATTGAACGCTGAAGAATATAACGTGCTGCGCGAGCAAGGCACTGAGCGCGCATTTACCGGAGAATTCTGGGATCATCACGAAAAAGGAATTTACACTTGTGCAGCCTGTGCAACTCCTTTATTTGAATCAGAAACAAAATTCGAGAGCGGCACCGGGTGGCCGAGTTATTTCAAGCCAGTCGACGATTCATGCGTGGCTGAAACACGTGATGTAACCTATGGCATGGTACGTCGGGAAGTGCATTGTGCAAAGTGTGGTGGACACTTGGGCCACGTGTTTGAAGATGGTCCAAAACCAACAGGATTGCGCTACTGCGTCAATTCTGTATCGTTGAATTTTGTTCCTAAATCGGAGGAATAAGAAAGGTCCTACTTCTTCCCGCTTGAGAAAGTCTCATCGTAGGCGTGAAAGATTTCTCCAGCCGCTGTGCGTCCCATGATCGAGACTTTACCGGAAACTACGCCCTCGGTAGTGAGTTGTGCAATGAGTACTTTCTTAGAAGTTCCGGCATACGTTTGAGGCTTGCCTGGAATACAAAACCAAGCGCCATCGGAAGTGCTGATGCCCCCACCTATTAATTCAAACTCTTCAACCTTGATGAGAAAATTGGTAGTCCCATTGTCATAGTTGTCTTCTGCACCAATGGTCAACCAAGAATCAAAACGCACGGTAGGTTCATCTGAAGCCCGCTTCCGATTTACTTCTGTAGAAAAGGCTCCACCTTCTAGACTTTGGTAGAGTGGTTTGGTGGATTTAATCTCAAGCGGATGCTTGACATCACCATAAACCATGTGAACCTGATCGCTATCGTTTTCAAGCACCACATACACTCTATATGTCTTTCCCCTCACAAGGCCGCTGTTCTCAATTTGCTCCACTCGGATTCCGCTAAATTGAGCGTTAGCTGAAGATGCAATTCCGAGAATGGCCACAAATAAAGCTGAGGAAAGTACTTTCATGTATAGAATTTTATAAGCTTCACTTAATTCACTACTCTTCCGCGATCGAGGACTTTTGGACCGAGTGAGGACACTCGGAATTTTCCAGTCTTTTTCGCCAAATAGTAACCAATTGTGATTTCGTGGGTGTGCGGACTAAACGTATTGGCGTTTGACGTGGTGATGTCGTAGCTGTAGCTCATCACAAACTCACGGAAGTTGGCACCAAGCATCAGTGCAACGGCATCGCGGTGGCGATACGTAAAGCCTGCGAAAGTGATCTGATTGTAGATTGCCCGAACGTTCACATCCATCTGCACAGGCGTGTTTCCAGTAAAACGGATGAACGCGCTGGGCTGAATATCCCACACATCACTCGCGTAGTACTTGTATGAACCCATCATCTGAAAGTGACGCTGGTTGCGATTTTCAGAAGGATTGATTTCACTCTCCAGTTTCAGCTCACTTTGAAATAGCTGTGGGATCGAGAATCCCGCATAGTATTGTTTACCGTAAACAAGAAATCCAAAGGTGGCATCTACGTTTGTCGTCTTTTCAGAAAGCCCACCGTTGAGAGCCTGATCCGTTGGATCGTAAACCACCAGCCTCGAATTGTCGAATTGATACTGGGAGCCCGTAAGACTCAATCCAAAACTCACCGCATCGTAGTTATTGAGATCCACATGATATGCGCCGGTGAGCTCCAATCCGGTTTCAGAAATGGCTCCACCGGTATCGTCTCTGAAGGCGATCGCACCAACCCCAATACCGGATTTGAATCCGGTGTGTCCGCTAGCCATCATCGTCACTGGTGCTCCTTTGAAACCCGCCCACTGATTGCGATAGCTCACAAAAAATGGAGAGTAATTCATTGTACCTGCCACAGCCGGATTGGCCATGTAAGTGTTTACGACAAACTGTGTGCGTCGGCCGATTTGCTGCGCTTTTACTTGAAAAGCCTGAGTAACCATAAATATGGTCAGCAGAACAGCAAGAGTGTTGTAGAATTTACTCATCTGTGCTTAGTACTTGATGGTTACTGTACCCATGATTGGGTCAAATTCATCCGAATAATCAATCAGGAAGTAGTAATCCGCGACAGGCAAAAGGACTCCCTCATACGTACCGTTCCAGGCAGAACCATATCCTGTTGATTCAAACACGACTTGTCCCCAGCGGTTGAACACTTGCACTTTGGCATCCGGAAAGTATTCCAGTCCGCCTAATAGCCACTCATCGTTCGAACCATCCCCATTTGGCGTTAATCCAGTTGAAATGAAGAAGCAACCAACGGTAGGATCCACGAAAACCTCCACCGTCAAATTGCAACCGATGACATCGGTTACGGTTACTGAATACGTTTCATTTGAAGCCAGTCCTGTAGCTACCGGTGTAGTTTGCTCTTGCGAATCGTTCCACTCATAGGTGAGCGGCGGATTTCCATTTTGCACTGCTATAGTGGCAGAGCCATCCATCTGGTCCCAGCATGTTTCTGGAGAAGAGAAGGAACTAATAACCATGTCGGTTATCAAATCCGGAACTACCACCACTGTTTCCTGAAGGGTGCAATCATTCTCGTCGAAAACGTCAACCACAAAACTTGTCTCTCCTAGGTTGGCGATGCTCCATGAATCCGGAGAAACTTGAGTGATTTCATAATCGTCCGGATTGAATACAGTGGTGAGTTCACCTGTACCTCCTCCCACGAAAATGAGTGCCGATCCATCTGTCATACCCGTGCATGTGGGTGCATCCAACAGTACATCTATAAATAATGCCGGAGGTTCGTTGATGGTGAATTCAAGAGTATCATCACAGCCATTGATATCAATGACAACCAACTCGTAGTCTTCTGCACAAAGTGATCCGATCACGCCATTCACTGCACCAGTTGTTCCATTCGGAAGAAGAAGATAACTGTATGGATTGGTACCTCCGACTACAGTGTACTGCGCCACTCCATTGCAACTTCCACCGCACGATACATTCGTGGTTGAAGTGAGTGTTGCCAAGAGCACTGAAGGTTCGGTGATGATTACGTCTGCCGAAGCAACACAGTCATTCTCGTCCGACACTTCGTAGGAATAGGTTCCGGGCACAAGATCAGTGTCAGTGAAAGGAAGTGCCTCTCCTCCTGGAGAAAGAGTAAGTATGCCCGTTCCTCCGCTAGCGGTAACGACCACTGATCCATCGCCCAACCCAAAACAAGAAACGTTATCTGGATTGAGGTTAACCACAATTGCAGTAGGCGATGTAATCGAAATGCCTGTAAGTGTTTTGCTACATCCATCCGTATCTTCTATGGTGACAGAGTAGTTCCCTGAGCACAAGTTCGTGAAGGCTGCGTTAGGGCCTGTGCAAGGTGCTGTGCACAGACCTGTATTCGGACTGAGCACATAGGTGTATCCGCCGAATCCGCCGGTCGTATTTGCCAGCACAATTTGGCCATCACAAATGCCATTGCACGTTTCAGAAATTGGTGTTACAGTAGACGTGATATCTCCTGGCTCTGCTATGATTGCAGTATCACTAATCTCGCAGCCATTGTCATCCGTAATGGTCCAGGTGTAGATTCCTGCGCATAGAGCGTTAGGATTCGAAACACCGCCGCCGTTAAGAATGACTTCAGTATTGAATGGAGCTGTACCACCAGTTAATTCAAAAACTAGGGTGCCGTTGCACTGATCAAAACAAAGCGCATCAGTGGACACTGACACTGTACTGAATTCTGCAGGCTCGGTAATGGTGAAGTCTTGTGATGCACCGCAGCCATTCGCATCGGTGTATTCTAAGGTATAGGTCCCTGGAATCAGTTGGTCGAAATTCACATTGACAGTTCCGGTGCCAGTCGCAGTGTCAATCGAACCACCACCGAGCAGCAGTTCTGCAGTGATAAGACCAGTTCCGCCAGTGATTGTCCCAGTAATCGTCCCATCGTCATATCCAAAGCAAGGAATACTGGTGGAGGTAAGCGCAGTTTGAATTGCCGCCGGACAGGCCACCTGAATCGTCTGGGTATCGGTGCATCCGTTCTCGTCTTCTAAAAGGAATACGTATGAGCCACAAGCTAGGTTGGTAAGGGTGGTTCCGCATGTCGCAGGACCACCATTCACAGTGAGCGATAGCTGACCTGTGCCACCAGAACAAAGCACTTCAATGGATGCGATATTTGCTCCGAAGCAGAGATTATTCGTCAAAAGTGTAGCACTTACTTCCAGCAACTGAGGCTCTGTTACCTCGAATACTGCGGTGGTATCACGACAGCCCGCAGCATCCTCCATCGTAATATAGTAATCACCATCGGCAATTCCATTGATGGTCAAACCGCTATTCTGATTGATAAAGGTGTCTGCTAATGTGCCCTGACCTACGGTTGTACCGCTAAACAAAGTGTAGGTCACTTCTTCGAAACCTCCGTCGCTCAAGGTAACTGCTGTAGCATCTCCAAAACATCCTGCCGAACCCACAGTGGGTGTGGTATCAAATGGATTGTTCAGGCAGGGATGATCAAAGCAGGCGTTCTGGATTTCGGTTTCGAAGTTTCCTCCGGGGCCGGTGTAGTCAGGAAAATACTGTATGGCGTAATTTAGACAGATATCTCCGCAGGTGGTAAAACGTCCTATTAAAACCCGGTTGCTCGCATCCGGATTAGTCAACGGGTCGGATGGTAAACGAAAAAATGCCGTGTTGTTCAGCGTCATGCTAGCACCACCGTCAAAATAATTTCCAGGCACAACGGTGTTCTCCCAGGCTGCGATTGCGGGCTGGTCGGTAGTCACGGTAAATAATGGCTGATCGGCATTGGCTTTGCAGGCATTTCCTATGGTAAAAAAAGAATCAAACTCGATGGAAGGAAAGAAAGGCAGGATAAAGCAAGCCACATCCTCCACCGAAGGTCCTCCCTGATCGTGCTGAAATAAACCGCATGGAGCATCCACGGTGAGAATGTACTGCGGACCAAGGTCCGGTACAGCCGAATAAATAGTGGTTAGCTTGGGATTCGGATTCAAGGCGCTGAATTCGAGGTAGACGTCGTACGTCACATAGCCGGTGAGATCCTCTCCATCGCCATAATCGCCGTAGTGTACCGTGTATTCTACCACAGGCACGGGTGGCTGCGCCAAAACTGCCAGAGGCATGAAGAACAGGATAAGTACACCAATTCGCTCGCAAAACTTGATCATAGATAGTCGTGTGCGTTTATTGGAAGTCTTTGGAAAAAGCCATTTAGTTGCCTCATTCCGCGACAGTCGGCGAAGTTAACAAATTGAAGTCTTTGTTTAACGTGATTCTTATGTCCCCTTGAAAATGAACACCGAGTCAAAAAACGCCGCGAGTTTTTCTCTGAAAAGGGGATAGCCACTTAGGTTGCCATGTTTGCCTCCAACAATAGTGGTCATTTGCACTTCAGCTTTGCCTTCTGCTGCTTGGAACAGCTTCAGTGCCAGTCGATAAGGCACCACCATATCCTTCGTCCCATGAAGAATCAACACCGGGCACTCAACTTTCTGGAGAAAGAAATCCGACCGAAATCTGTACCTGAGCAGCCATTTCACCGGCAGCATAGGCAAATAAAATCGGGCTACATCCGCCATATTGCTGAATGGCGTTTCCAACACCAATCCGGAAACCCTGCGGCGCGCTGCAAGTCGGGTAGCGAAGCCAGTTCCCAAGGAACGGCCGTAGATCACCACAGGAAGTGTGGCGTAATCCTCACATACATGGTCAAACATCATTTCAGCATCCTTGTGCATCCAGGATTCTCGCTGAGGTCCATGGCTAAGGCCGTATTTACGGAAATCCATGGCAACCACATCAAATCCATAGGTCGTAAGTTCTTCAGCCATGAACTGCCATCTCCGCAAACTTCCTGTATTTCCGTGGAGGTAGAAAATCAGTCCTTTGGACTTAGGAACTTTCAAATGAATTGCGTGAATCACCCCCCTGTGAGGAGTCTTCAGCGTGAACTCATTAATTGGGGTGGCGAGCTTCGACTGGAAATGATCTACCGGCCAGGTTGGCACGAAGATAAATTTTTCTTGAAACAAAAAATACAGCACGCAAATAACTGCGTAAACGAGCAAGAGAATGAGCAGAATATGGGGTACAAGTGTCACTTCAAGTGAATCAATAGGAGATCAACTCTGTAATCTTATCGTGGAGTCGAAATGATGCTAGGAATCGTTTCTCCAACTCCGCATTAAAAGGTACCGGGCTGTCCAGACTCGCACAACGCATCACTGGTGCATCGAGCAAGGAGAAACAGGATTCCTGTATGCGTGCAGATAATTCTCCACCAATTCCACCAGTCATGCAATCTTCATGAAGCACCAATACACGCCCCGTCTTTCTGGCGGAAGTCAAAATCGCTTCCATATCTAAAGGCGCAAGAGTGCGCAAGTCTAATAGATCAGCACTTATTTCCGGATGCTCATCCAAATATTTCAGCGCCCAGTGAACGCCCAGTCCGTAGGTAATAATTGAACACTGATCTCCGCTTCGAAGCACATTTGCAACGCCAAAAGGAATGGTGTAATAGCCTTTATTGACTTCACCCTCGACACTTCGGTAGAGTGCCTTATGTTCGAAAAACAATACCGGATTGGGGTCTTCAAAAGCCTGGCACAACAGTCCTTTGGCGTCAGATGCAAAGGCTGGGTAGGCTATCTTTAAACCAGGGGTATGAAAAAACCAGGCTTCGTTGCTTTGGCTATGAAAAGGTCCAGCAGCCACGCTGGCTCCGGTTGGCATGCGAATGACCACGTCTGCATTTTCATTCCAGCGATAGTACAATTTAGCCAGATTGTTTACAATCTGATTGAATCCACACGTCACGAAATCCGCAAACTGCATTTCTACCATGGCCTTCCAACCTTTGATGGAGAGCCCTAAACCAGCGCCGACGATAGCCGACTCACACAGAGGTGTGTTGCGCACACGACCTTTTCCAAATTCACTCAAAAAACCTTCTGTGACTTTAAACACTCCGCCGTATTCTGCAATATCCTGTCCCATCAAAACCAGATTCGGATGCCGGCGCATGGATTGGCGAAGCCCATCTTGAATCGCATCAATAAACCGCATACTCGCAGTTTCTCCTGATGTAGAAGTAATGGCCGAATTTTCAAAAGGAGCATACACATCAGCCAATTCAAGATCAATATTCGGAGTGATATCAGGAAGCGCATAAACTTCCTTTAGAGACTCGTTGATCAATAACTTGAGTTCTTCGCGCAGCGCAATAACTTCTGGTTCGCGGAGCACGAATTCACTCCGCAGCCACTTTTCGAAATTATCTACCGGATCCTTTTCAGTCCATTTCTCGATCATACCTTCGGGATAGTATTTGGTTCCACTCGCCTCTTCATGACCACGGATTCGGAAAGTGAGCATCTCCATAATTATCGGACGTGGCTTCTGGCGAATGCTTTCTGCTGCAGTCTTCATGGCATGATATACTTCCAGAATGTTGTTGCCGTCCACTTGAATCGCATCCTCTTGAGGCATGCCATAGCCGATCGCTTTATCTATAAATTGTTTACAGCGAAACTGATCTTTGCTTGGGGTAGACAATCCCCATGCATTGTTTTCAATTACAAAAATCACAGGTAGATCCCATACAGTTGCCACGTTGATTGCCTCATGAAAATCACCTTCGCTCGCACCGCCATCACCTGAAAAAACGACTGTTGCTTTTCCTTCCTCTCCAAGATTTGATGCCAACGCAATGCCGTCAGCAATGCCTAATTGCGGACCAAGGTGGGATATCATTCCAACCAGATAATGCTCCTTAGTACCAAAGTGAAAAGAGCGGTCGCGTCCCTTGGTGAATCCTTCTGCTTTGCCTTGAAATTGAGCAAACAATTTAACCAAAGGAATATTGCGCGCTGTGAAAACTCCTAAATTTCGGTGCATGGGAAGAATGAACTCATCCTCATTCATGGCGAGAGTTACGCCTACTGAGACTGCTTCCTGTCCATAACTACTAAACCATTTTGAAATTCTCCCGAGACGCAATTGGCTGAGCATCTTCTCTTCGATCAACCGCGGCAACAGCATTGCACGGTATATACGAATCAATTCTTCCTTCTTCAATCCACCGCGATGGTAGCGGAGAGCGGGTTTCGTAGCGGTATTCATAGAATTCATTCCACTTTTTTGCGGGCTGCAAAGGTAAAGCGGAGAGGTCCCCTTTTGCATCGAACTTCAGTCAATTCATCTTTAATCGAAGCTTATGACAGAAATCATTAACAAGTGTTTAAACAAAATAATGACCGAAAGTATTTTTCTTTTTAGAAAGTATAGTACTTTTGATTTGAATTATTAATATAAAAAATAATCTGGCATGTCAAAAAAAGTGATCAATGATCTCAAGCAAGAGATCGCAATCCGTGAGCGGGAACTGCACGCTCTGGTGGAAGCTGCTAACTTGATTCTCGAAGCTACCTCTGGTCGCGGCCGAAAAGCAACGGTCGTTACCAGCGTTTCTTCGATCCTCAATCAACTGGGGAAATCAGGTGCGAAAACTGGAAAAAGCAAGTCCGGAAAAAGAGGTCGGCCGAAAGGTTCTAGAAACAAACCTGGCGCGAAAAAACCAGGCCCAAAGTCAGCTTCAGCAAAAAAAGCTACTCCAGTAGTTGCTAAAAAAGTTGCGAAGAAAGTTGCGAAGAAAGGCCCGAAAAAGTCAGTCGGTCGTCCAGCGAAAGCAGCTCAAAAGAGTGCAGTAAAAGCTGCCCCTAAAAAAGCAGCGGGTCGTCCAAAAGCGAAAAAATCTGCCTCAGTTAAAAAGGCTGTGAACAAATCGAGCAACAGTGGAATGGTAATTCCATCCGCTGATTCATCACAGATCTAAGCATCTCGAATCAGATTTCAAGAATATGAAAGGCAGGGCAAGTCCCTGCCTTTTTCTTTTTAACTTAGCCCCACATCCTATTTTGTAGACTAAACGACTCCTTCTAATCCTTTGACGAACACTTATTTAAATTCGACCATTCAATGGTTTTTGTGGATTAAATTGCTCTTTTCCCCTCGCGTCCATATTCAAATCTCCATTTTTGTCCTTCCTAAAATGCATTGGGTTCCAGGCTTGCCAGATACCTTTGTAACTTGTTTTGGTTGAACAGACCAACCTATGCCGAAAGACCTTGAACTTCTAGTCAGCCCTGAAATAGCCTTCCATCCTGAAGCAGTTAGGACAGAGGCAATTCGGCGCACGCGATCACCGAAGAATTCGCGTGTTATTGTAATAAGACGATCCATTGATGCCCGGCAGAAAGAAGTTCGGATGCGACTTTTCACCAGACTATTTCTGCCCAATGAACCCGACGAACCCACCTATACCGAGCGTGATTTCAAAACGGTTAGCTCTGATCTTCGAGTAGCTGTGATCGGTAGCGGTCCGGCCGGACTCTATGCGGCGCTCAAATTGATTGAGCATGGAATCAAGCCCATCATACTCGAACGAGGAAAGGATGTGCGCAGTAGACGACGTGATCTAGCTGCCATTCATAAAGAACATATCGTTCATCCTGATTCTAATTATTGTTTTGGTGAAGGGGGAGCTGGCACTTACTCCGATGGTAAGCTCTATACTCGCTCCACCAAAAGAGGAGATGTGCAGTCCATTCTTCAGACCCTCGTTCAATTCGGTGCGTCACCGGATATACTTATCGATGCTCATCCGCATGTGGGCACGAACAAACTACCCGCTGTAATTGCCGCTATGCGCGATCAAATCCTTTCGGCTGGCGGTGAAATTCACTTTGAAACGGCAATGGCCAACTTGAAGATCGACCACGGGCAAGTCACAGGGGTCATAACCAGAGAGAATAAACTCATTCCTGCAAATGCCGTAATTCTAGCCACAGGACACTCTGCTCGCGATGTCTTCGAATTGTTTGCGGCACAGCAATGGGCCATCGAATTCAAACCGTTTGCACTAGGAGTGCGTGCAGAGCACCCCCAGAGTGTTATTGATCGGGTGCAGTATCACTGCGAAGACCGCGGTCCGTGGCTTCCTCCAGCTTCCTATTCTCTCGTAGAAAAAACGGAAGACAAAAGCGTATTTTCATTTTGTATGTGTCCGGGTGGAATCATTGCTCCATGCGCTACTTCTCCCGGTGAGATCGTGACCAATGGATGGTCACCCAGTAAGCGCAACAATCCGTGGGCAAATTCAGGAATTGTGGTTCCTTTAAGTTGGACCGACATCCCCACCCACCACGCTCGAGGAGCTCTAGCAGGAATGGCATTTCAACAATCGATCGAGCAATCCGCATGGGTGGCTGGTGGAAAGACTCAAGCGGCACCTGCGCAACGAATGACCGATTTTGTAGAAGGTCGGCTCAGTCAGACTTTTCCTACGTGCTCTTATCAGCCCGGGCTCACCGCAGCCCGATTGGACCAATTGTTTCCGGCTTTTATCTCGGACACGCTTCGCAAAGGTTTTATCGCTTTCGGAAAAAAAATGAAAGGCTATTACACCGACGAAGCTGTGCTTGTGGGGCCAGAATCGCGAACCTCGTCACCCGTGCGGATTCCGCGGGACCCGGCTACTCTGGAACATCCCGATGTGAAAGGGCTCTACCCATGTGGTGAAGGAGCAGGATATGCAGGGGGTATCGTTTCAGCAGCCATCGATGGGGAGCGCTGCGCCACTGCTATAATTGTAAAAATGCTCTCGTCTTAACGCTGAAGAATAGACTCTGCAAGTTCTTTCCCGATAAGCGTTCCGATCGCTACACCCATCCCACCCATTCGCACAGCGCAGTGCACATTAGGGGCAAGCTGCTTCATGATTGCATTCTTCGTGGGGCCAAGTCCCATTACCCCACTCCACGCATAGTCGATGCGAAAGTCTTTTCCCGGTAGAATTATATCGCGCAGGGTGCGGTGAAGTTTCTCCTGAATAATTTCCGTGAGACCACTTTCAGAAGTGTATTCATTTTCCAAAGAAAGATTGCGAAATCCGCCCAAAAGCACTCGCCCATCTATTTCACGGAAATACCCATAGCCGCGATCCAGATGAAATGTGCCTTCCATCTGAAGACCGGGGATGACAGAGGTCACCACCACTTGATTTCTGGCAGGACGGACGTCCAATTCCGGCATCAATTCACGGGCAAATCCATTTGTACATAGAGCAAGTTTTTTCACGAAAAAACGGGCATTTGCCATCCTAATCTCAACGGTTTCTCCGTTACTATTCCATTCGTCTAAAGAGAGTCCATTGATGACGCGTACTCCGCTGTCAGCAGCCAGTTTACGAAGTGCAATAATCAATTTGGCAGTATCAATAGAGCCCTCATCCTTATTGGTAATTACGGATTCAATTCCGCGGAACAATTGGCTGGGGTGAATGGAATAAGGCTTTCGGCCTATTAGATCTTGAAACAGGCCATTGAACGTATTCAAATGCGACTCGCATTCAGCTAACCAGTCTCGCTCAGTGGCATTGAACAATTCAAATCCTCCACACGGCTTGTAATCCAATTGAGAATCACCCAAGAGGTTTCGCAAGTTTTCCAATCCCTTAAATCTTCTTACCGCCAAATTGATCACCTCCTCAATTGACATTCGAGAGAGATCATCCACCAACTCCCCGAGGCTTCCAAAGCAGGCAAATCCTGCATTTTTAGTGCTTGCTCCCCCTGAAAATGGGTCTCTGTCGATGACCAGCACATCCATGGTTGGTGCTAAACGCTTTAGGTAAATGGCTGTACTGAGCCCCACAATTCCTGCTCCAACCACCAGAATGTCTGTAGATTCTAAAAAAGATCGTTGTTCCCAATAACTAAAATTCATATTTTTACGTTTCAATGAGTTGGTGTATGCTGCCATCTCATCAGACTGCAAGAAACCAATCCACAAAGAACATGAAGAACTGGAGAAAATTTCTCCTTTCCTTAATCCTTCTCTCATGGTCCGCCAGCCTACTTGCCCAGCAGGAAGCGCTGCTGCTTAGGGGCCCTCTGAAAGATGATATTACCCTGAAGAAACTCGATGGGGTTCAGGTACTAGTATTTCAAAACGGAAATCAGTTTGATGTCATTGAAGCGGGCACATCCGGCAAAGTGAACATTGAAGTTCCACTTGGCTTTTCCTACGACTTTAAATTTTCACGCGAAGGGTACGTTTCAAAGATTCTTCGTTTTGATACCCGAAATATTCCGACGGAAGACAAAGCTGGGGGATTTCAAATTGACTTGGATATTCGTTTGTTTCCTATGATAGAAGGGTTCAATACTGACATCATGAAAGAGCCGATCGGGGTAGCCTCTTTCGTGGCTCAGGAGAACAATATCCTTTTCGACTTGAAACATACCGAGCGGGTTCAGTCTAAAATCAAAGCGGAGTTTGATCGTTTGAAAAATCTTGCCGAGGATGGCGACAAGATGCGCAAAGACTTTGACAAGTTGATGCAAGAGGGTACTCAGAAAATGATTGAGGAAAAGTATCAGGATGCAATGGGCAAATTCGATGGTGCTCTTAAGCTCTACCCTAAAGATCCTGATGCGAAGGCAAAATATGACGAGGCAAAGGCGAAGTACGATGCAATGCTTGCCGCCCAGAAGAAGGAAGCCGATTACCTGCGACTGATTGCGGAGGGTGACAACAATTTCAACGCAAAAAATTGGACTGCGGCTAAAAAGTCTTTTACTGATGCCTCTGCCTTGAAAAAAGAGGAGAAATACCCAAAAGAAAAACTCTTCGAGATAAGCAAAATGCTCGATCAGGAAGCAATTCGTGCAGAATACGACGCGATAATCAAGGATGCAGATGCGAAGTTCAACAATAAAGACTACGCCGTTTCCATCGAAAAGTATCGGGCCGCTCAGTCCAAATTACCCGGTGAAGCATATCCAAAGGATCAAATTGCCAAAGCACAGGCGGCCATTGATCTTATGATGGCAGATGCCGCTAAGCGCGAACAAATCGAACAGCGATTCAAAGACTTGATCACTTTAGGAGACAAAAATCTGGGGGAAAAGAAATACGATTCTGCTCTCGGAAATTTTCAGGAAGCTTCCAATCTGAAGGCCGAAGAGAAATATCCAAAAGAAAAAATCGCGGAAATCGAAAAAATCCTGAAAGACCTCCGCAACAAGGCTGATAATGAAGTATTGACTGCGACCAACGCCGAAAAAGAACGTATTGATCGGGAATATGCCGAAAGGGTAAAAGCAGGTGATAAATTCTTTCAAGATTCTCAAGAAGAACAAATTCCGCTGCTGGAATCTGCTCTCAAGGAATATGAATTGGCATCTGATATCAAACCGACCGAGAAATATCCGGCGGCCAAAATCAAAGCCATCAGTGATCTTATTACCCGCCTCAAGGCTGAAGAGGCAGTAGTAGCACATACTTCTGATAAAAACGCGGAACGTCTTCGTCAGGAAGAAGAGATGAAACGACAACGCGAAGAAATGGAGCGGCTGGCCGAAGAGCAGCGCCTTGCTCTGCTCAATGAAGAAGAAAGAAAACGCAAGGAGAAACAGGATGCTCTAGCTGCCGAAGAGGAAGCACGCCGTCAGAGAGGAGCGTTTCTAAAGGCTGACAATGCCGAAGAGGAGGCAGTAGATGCCTATTACCGTGAAGCGCGTCGAATTGAAGAGGACGCCAAGTACAAGGCCATGGAGGACAAGAAAGCCCTTTATGCCAATCAGAGTGTCCGTCAAGAAGATCGTGCAACGGATCGTCGCAAAGAACAACAGGACAATATCGACAGTCAGAAAGACAAACTCGAAACCATTCATCGCACAGGCGAAAGCTGGCAAGCACGGAGCGCTGCAGAGATGAGTCGCGATAAGGATCAGGACGGTAAAAACAAAGGTCAGTATTCTCAGCGTGCCGATCAGCGCAACAAAGGTGCTCAGGAAAAAGTGGCGGATCAAAAGACGGCTCAGGATCAACTCAGCACCAACGATCGCAACCGCCAAATTGAGGTGGAGCGCATGAAGGTAAAGCAAGAGAATTATACTGAATCTGAAGAACTTGCCCGCAGTAAAGGCGACACCAAACGCGCTTCTAACACAGCCCAAGTGAACCGTACCAAGGAAGATATTGCAAGCATGGAGAAAGATGGCGAGCAAGTACGACAAGTGAATATTCAAGGTGCTACGGAGAAGAAATTACAAGACGAAGCTAGGCAGCGCGACGTGAGGTCAGCGGCTGAAGTGCGCCTTGACAGCGAAGAAAGCAAGATAAAGTCCGATAAAAGAATGGCTCAAAGCATCGGTGAAGGAAAGGAATCCATCAATGAAGCGGAGATTATGGCCGTGAATGAATTGCGTCAGAATACCACACTGATGCAAATGGAAAAGGAGAAGGAAGCCGCTGCCAAACGCCATAAAACCCGCCAAGAACTTTACGATCTCGATCCCGGTCACGAGAAAAAAGACGACGAGTATACTCTCTCTGAGGCAACGGAAGCATTGCCTGAAGGAGTTACGGAAACGTCGTTTGAGTACCCTCGCCCAAGTCGTAAAGTGATTGAGCGAGTAGTAAAGCGCGGCAACAAAGTAGATACCTACCGCAAGATTGTGTCGAAGACTGGCATCTTCTATTTCAAGAACGATCGCTCAATCACTGAGGAGATTTGGGTGCGGGAGACGCTCAAAGCCACAGAATAATTCATGAGTAAGCGCATTGCGATCATCAATGGTCCGAATCTTAATCTTCTTGGCAAAAGAGAGCCAGATATTTATGGCTCAGAAGACTTTCAAACCTTTTTTCAGGCACTACGCAAATCCTACGATGAAGTCACTTTGGAATATTACCAGAGCAATGTCGAAGGCGAACTCATCAACAAACTGCACGAAGTCGGATTTGCTTTTGACGGAATTATCTTGAATCCGGGAGGCTATTCACACACGAGTGTGGCACTCGCAGACGCAGTAGCGTCCATTCAAACTCCGGTGATCGAGGTACACCTTTCTCATCTGCTTAAGCGCGAAGAATTCAGACACGTTTCGCTCACTGCAGCTTCTAGCATTGGTGTCATCTCAGGTTTCGGACTGTGGTCGTATGAAATGGCGCTCCAGTATTTTTTGGATCACTGAGACTTTTTCGAGAAATCGCGGATTCCACTTTCTAACACCCGCACAAGAAGCTCGGCATCGCGAAGGGCAAGTTGCTTTCCCAACTGAATTCGTTGTCCGGAAAAATTAAACCCTATTCGCTCTCCCCCCATTATCCAAAAGCTATCATCTAAGAAAGCCAGAAAAGAAGTTGAACTTCGGGTGATAAGTCCCAATTTGAATATTTGATGCATGGGAAAAACTTCCTTCCGGCCTCTGTTCCAGAAGGCATTCTGAAGCGTCAACTTTGCCGGTTCTAAATGAATGACCTCTTCTCCACCCTTTCTCCAAAGAAATACTTTGAAGATTCGAATAAAAAAGAATAGCCACATTGCCGTGGCCACTACGAAGAATATTCGGTCAAAATTAGAGATGGCAGTAATCATATAGTAGATGAACACTGCGCCACAAAATGCCCAGCCGAGCAGCCAACCGAGCATCAAAGCTTCTTGCCAACGTTCTATATTCTGCGCGATTCGAATTTCGATCAAATCCTTTTTTCGAACTACACGAATTCGCTGTCCGATAAATTTTGGTTCACTTTGGGTCATGCTGGTTGAAGCACTGTATTATATACGTTTTCATACATGGGAAGAACTCGTTCAATGCTGAATTCAACAGCCCGTTCCTTCGCTTTGGTGCTGAACTTTTTCAATCGAACGGGATCTGAAAGAAGGTAGACTGAGTTTTTGATCATATCCTGAACATCTCCCACATCGCTCATCATACCTGTTACGCCGTGTCGGTTCACCTCTGGCAAACCTCCGGTGTTGGTGGAAATTACCGGCACACCCTGAGCCATAGCTTCAAGCGCAGAAAGACCAAAACTCTCCGACTCAGAAGGCAGAATGAACAAGTCAGCAATGCTCAGAATTTCCATCGGGTTCTTCACATTGCCTAAGAAAATAACCTGATCACACATGTTGTGCTCCCTACAGTATTGTTCCGCGCGAGTTCGCTCGGGGCCGTCTCCAACCATTACAAGCTTGCTCTTAATCTGTTCCTTCACCCCAACAAATACTTCCACCACTTCATGAATTCTTTTCACTGGGCGGAAGTTGGAAATGTGAACCAATATCTTTTCATCCGCATCCGCATATTCTGCGCGCAGATTATCCCTCATTGGAAATTTCATTTTCTCCAGATTGATGAAGTTAGGAATGACCTCAATCTCACGATTGATCCCGAACAATTTGTAAGTGTCCAGACGAAGACTTTGTGAAACTGCCGTCACGGCATCACTCTTATTGATAGCGAAAGAGATAACTGGTTCGAATGACGCATCTTTCCCTAAAAGGGTAATATCGGTTCCGTGAAGTGTTGTCACCACCGGCAAATGAATGCCCTCTTCAGCAAGTACCTGCTTTGCCATGATTGCTGCCGATGCATGTGGAATGGCATAGTGAACGTGAAGTAAATCGAGCTTTTCATACTTTGCCACACCCACCATTTTGCTGGCAAGCACCAACTCATAGGGTGGATAAAGGAACAAGGGATAATCGCTCACGTTCACCTCATGATAGCGTATATTTTTTCGCGATCCTCCAAGTCGTACTGGCTGACTGTAAGTGATAAAATGAATTTCGTGACCTTTATCTGCCAGTGCTTTTCCGAGCTCTGTGGCCACTACACCGCTTCCGCCAAATGTGGGATAACAGACGATTCCGATTCGAAGTAATTGAGACATTGATTGATTTAAGGACACGAAGGTCGTGAACCATCTCCTTCACACGACACTATTTTCAGCACTGAATTGGAGTCTAATTGGTCCTCTGATCAGAAAAACCAAGGGTCTTATAGAACTCATGTTGAATGCGGGTTCGGATATTCAGCGATTGGATCAACTTGTTCTCCGCATCTGGGTTCACGCGGTTGCTCAAAAACACAAAGACAATACCAGTGGATGGGTCTGCCCAGCACATAGTACCTGTAAAGCCCGTGTGACCAAAACTGGAATCCGATGCTTCTGCACAGGCAGAACCTCCACCCTTTGTGATTTTATCGAATCCTACGCCTCTGCGATTGCCCGGATAGTAGCGCGTATTGAACCGATTGATCACTTCTTCGCTGAGGTATCGCTTACCTCCGTAAGTCCCTCCATTCAGTAGCATTTGCATCAAAATAGCCAATTCTTGCGCGGTGGAGAAGAGTCCTGCGTGCCCAGCCACTCCACCCATCATAGCAGCTCCCTGATCATGCACGTATCCCACAATCTTCTGCTTCCTCCACAGCTTGTCATTTTCAGTCGGGGCAATGTATTCTACAGCGATGGTCTGGCGCGGATTATATCCAGTGCTCGTGAGTCCCATCGGCTGATAAAACTGGGCGTGAACGTATTCATCCAATGACGTTTTGGTAATAGACTCTACAATCCGTTGCACGAAATAATATCCCAGATCACTGTACAGATAAGACCGGTCCTTTGAAATAGGAGTGCAAAGTATCTGATTGAAAATGCTGTCGCGATAGGTGGAAAGGATGAACAAACTATCTGCAACCTGACTGGAGAATGGATCAGCCTCCACATTAGAATATACCTCTTGGCTTAACGCGCCATGCTCCATTGTGTTTTGGTAGAATGGAATCCAAGCTTTGAAGCCGGCAGTATGGCTCATCATTTCCTTGATAACCACTTTAGAATAGGCGTTTTCCTTGGGTATAGGCAAGTATTCGCCAAGAGTTGCATCCAGATTCACCTTGCCTTCATCTACCAATTCCATCATTGCTAGAGTAGACGATGCTACTTTGGTAATTGACGCGAGATCATAGACTGTTTGCTGAGTCACCGGAACCTTTTGATCCCAATCAAGATGACCAAATGATTTATCGTAAATCACATTTCCATTCCATGCGGCAAGTACCCGACAACCAGGATAGGCCTTTTTGGTGATACCCTCCTGCGCGATGCGATCTGCTTCCTGAAAACAAGATACGGAGGCTAATGCAACTTCATTTCGCGCAGAAGACATCATGTCCTCCGTGTAAGCGCCACCTTTAGACGGAATAGGCGCATCGCCTGCCCGATGATTGTAGCCTTTCTGCACTAAGTTGCCTTCACAAATACCCAACTCAACCGGTGAAACCCACCGGAGGCGTGTTTGCTCTGCCCACTCCGTGCCTGAGCCCGCTAGAAAATAAGGGGTAGTGCTTACAGGTAATCGTCCAGAGGCTGTGCATGCTCCTGAAAGCACTTCGGCCATTACCTGCTGAGTAAGTGCATCATCCTGATATCCGACTACGATGGTTTCAATGTGATCAAGTTCCTTGAGAGCTTGAAATGCGTAAGGGTTTGCAAACAGACACATGATCACTCCCGTAGAACGTCCCACTGAATTCAGAACCCGCGCAGATTCGTTGGTTACGCCAAAATTTCTACTCACCTTATTGGTGGTGCCCACCATGGCCGCAACTACAAGATCATACTGCACCAGTTTATCATGCAGCTCAATGGATGCGGCCATTCCCGGATTTTTATCCATCCGAAATGTATCGAACTTCGCGTATCGACTGAGAGTTTGTTCAAACACCGTATTGTTTGGATCACCCACAATCACTACTGCCACTTTACTCTTATCTGAATAACATATAGGAGCAATGCTCGCCTCATTCCTCACCACCGTAATGGATCCTTCGATAATCCGTTTGCGCATGGCCTGAGCAGAGGTTGAGTTGAGGTCCTCCATCAGCCCTTTCGTTGGAATGAGTTTATTGGTTGAAAGCCGCGACCACTCTTTCGCTCGAAGTATTTTAAGACATTTCGCTGTAATCTGCTCTTCCGTGAGTCGGCCATCGGCTATGGCCAACTTTATCTTCTCCACCGCGGCAATTACATTCAAAGGAAACAGAATGACGTCATTACCCGCAATAAGCGCCTGCACATCTGCCTCACCTGGTTTGAAAAATTTGGTGACGCCCTGCATATTCAGAGCATCAGTGAAAACCAAACCGTCGAATCCCATTTCATTGCGCAGCAATCCGGTGATCATTTTTTGCGACAGTGTCGACGGAACATTTGGTGTATCGTCGATCGCAGGCACATAGAGGTGAGCGATCATCACGCTGGACAGGCCGTAGTTGAAGAGGTATTGATAAGGATAGAGTTCGAGACTGTCAAGTCGGGCTTTGGAATGTGGAATGATTGGAAGGTCTTTGTGACTGTCTGTATCCGTATCACCATGTCCTGGAAAGTGTTTGGCGTTGGCATGAATTCCACCATCTTGAAGCCCCTTCATATATTGATAGCTGTATCGGGCAACGCGCTCCCGATCTTCTCCAAAAGAACGATTCGAGATGACTGGATTCTGTGGATTATTGTTGATGTCTACTACAGGCGAAAAGCTCACATGCACACCCATTCGCTTGAGTTGTCTCGCCATTTCTGCACCAAAATCATATACTAGCGTTTCATCCTTGGCGGCCCCCAGAGAAAGTTGACGAGGGTAGGCAATCGTAGAATCGAGACGCATTCCTAACCCCCATTCCGCATCCATTCCGATCATTAGTGGAATTTTGGAATTCTTTTGAAATCGATTGGTAAGATTAACTTGACGGCCAGGACCGCCCTGAAAAAAGATCACGCCACCAATTCCAAAACGCTTGATGAGCATGTCCATTCCTGCCGGATCATAGCTTGCATTTTTTTCATCGCTCCAAGATGCTACCATGAAGAGCTGACCAATTTTTTCATCGAGTGTTAGCGTCTGGATCAATGAATCAGCCCATGGAGTAGGGTTCTGGAGAAATACCGGACGCACGCAATCTTTCTCATCATGCTGAGAAAAAGCTGGACCAGCCATTAGGCTCAGCACAATTCCGGAAATCCATTTAATCATTCGCATGGCACAATTCTGACAGTTCACAAATCTCCGTGCAAGTAGTCAACCTTCATGCCGCATAAAGATTGTCTTTACAACATACCTATGTTAAACAGTCAGCTCTTTTTGCGATGTCTGGTTTTGCGAAAAGTGGGTTGCGAGGATTCGGCGGGCGCTGCCCGCTGCAGCATACTAGAGAAGTAATTGATAAACAATCCGACGAACACGAATGTAAGGGTGATTTGTACGATCACTAGTTCGCGCGCTGCCGACGCCACCGGATAGATATCGCCATAACCAAGCGTTGCAGCCGTTACAAAACTGAAGTAGATCGCGTCGCGCGCTGCAATGATTTCCTGATTGAACATTCCAGGATTTACCGAGCAGAGGTAGGCGTATAGCAATCCAAAATCAAGAACGATTTCAAAAAAATTGAGAAAGAGGAGCGTGAGTGAGCGCTTCGGAGCTACCCTATCGTGAGAAACATCTTGGAGAAATACAAGACCGCCGAGGTAAATGACCGTTTCACACAACAAATAGGAAATAACTAGTGCTGCCCACAATTCACTTTGCATTTCCCAATGAAACAGACAAACTGGAAGTAACATCTTGCACAGCACATAGACTTCTGTGCTCAATTTGCGGACTTGAACTCCCCAGCGCCCAGTGAACTGTTTAATGTAAAGTCCAATGGAGAGGAACTGACTCAACGCGAGAAATAATCGGATCAATCGCTCTAATCCAATATCATCATGATGGTAATTTCTCCAAATCCGGAGGACCGTGAAAACTTGATTTTGCAAAGCCGGACGCGCCTTTTTGAGCGACTCCGTATGCCCCAGAATCAGCTTTCGTACTCTCCTCATGTCATCCGAACCATTAGCTGACCTTCTCCAACGAATCAATTTTCTTCATTACATGACCAATCACAAAATGAAATTGCTCTTCTAGGGTGAGATCAGTGTTATCTATGGTAATTGAATCGGATGCTTCGCGAAGGGGGTCATTGGATCGAGTGGAATCAAATTCATCCCGGGAGTTTACGTTGCGAAGCACTTCGTCAAGTGTAGTATCAACGCCCATTCGCTTCAACTCTTCATACCTGCGTTTGGCTCTAACTCTAGGATCAGCAGTCATAAAAAACTTGAGTTCTGCATCAGGAATCACCACTGTTCCGATATCCCGACCATCCATAACGACACCTTTTGTTTCTGCAATCCGGCGCTGAAGTTTGACCAATTTTTGGCGCACGGCCTTGATGTTACTGATTCGCGAAACGTAGTTGCTCACCTGCAGCGATCGAATCTCACGTTCCACATTTTGACCATTCAGATAGGTCTCATTTTGACCCAAATCAGTATTGTATCTAAAATTGATTAATACCAAATCAAGAGCCCTTTCAAGAGGCTCTTGATCGAGCTGGCCGTCAGGGCGAATATATCCATGGTGCAGTGCGAATAAGGTCATCGCCCTGTACATCGCGCCGCTATCGACATAGATATAATTCAGCTCTTTGGCTACAGACTTTGCTATGGTGCTCTTTCCACAGGAAGAGTAACCATCAATTGCGATGTTGATCTTGTGCTTCACAGTTAAGGTGATATCCCTGCGAAAATAACAGTCATGTTTGGAAAACCGGCATAGTTCTTCACTTTTTTACTTGTTTCGCATTGGGAAAAAAAGTTCGGCCAACATACATCGGGCGCTGCCGCCACCTATTCGCTCAATCGTATCTATCCGGACCGGCACAATTTCAGCATGATGCAACAGTCGCTCAACTTGCATTTCATCAAGTGCCCTTACTGCTCTTTCGGACATCACAATTAACTTGTCTCCCTCTGCACTGGCTACTTCCAGCGCATTCCCACAATATTCCCACACCTGCTTCTCTGAAAGAAGAATAACTGCCCGACCCGAGCCTTCTAGGGCATTTAGAACAGCGGCACGTTCATCCGCATCGCGAATAACCTCAGGGCAAATAAGTGCCCATGTCGTTCCGATCGCCAACATCACATTGGTATGATAGATCGGATGTTCGTCTATTCCTGATCTTGTGTAGGCAGTAAACATCAAAGGCCGGTAATTCATTGTGGCACACCAATCCACCAGGAGAGCAGGGTCCGTGCGCTCCGAACAACATGCGAAAGCGAGGCGGTTGATATGATCCAGCACAAGGCTGCCTGTTCCTTCAAGAAACTTTCCGTTTCGCTCGGAAGAGCTGAAATCAAGCACTGATTGTATGTCGAAGCCTTCTTCAAGCAGGAAATCACGAACCCCTGCCCTTCGCTCGCCCCTGCGAGTGGGCGCCTTTATGGGATAATAGATCATTGCTCCACTGGAGTGAGCGCTGAACCAGTTATTTGGAAAAACGGCATCAGGAAGCTTATCCTCAACTGGCTCCTCCCAGACATGCACGATCACTCCTTTGGCCCGCAGGACTTTTACCATTCCATCAAACTCCTCCTGAGCAGTGCGAACCACGACCCCAGCCTCGTCGCTAGCGGCCGACTGAAACACATTGTCAACCGCGGTGTCCGCATTGTAGCCGAATGCGGACGGTCGAACCATAAGAAAATGGGCAGTGGATTGAAACATTCACCAAATTAACATCACACCATTGAGAAGTGTGAAGAATGGGCAATTCGTCTTCCTTCTTCAAGCCTACTTTTAACCATTTGAGAGAAATTACTCTAAGCCCAACTCATTGAAGAACGCTCAATTTCTTGCTGCTTTGATCCTAATCAGCACTCTGCTTGGCTGTTCAGGTAACGGTTTGTTCTCTGGAAAAAAAGAGGGACAAATCATTTATGATGTTACTTTCCCTTTTGAAGAAAACTCATTACTTCTTGAGTTGTACCCTCGCGAAATGGTGTTTGAATTCAAGGATGATCGGTTTCATACCACTCTCAAATCTTCCTATGGTGTAATTTCTACCGAGTTTATTGTAGACAACGATGAAGGAACATTTACGCAGCTTCTGAAATCGTTTAGCGAAAAATCCTTTTTTACGCTAGATAAAGAAGAAATGAAGGTTTGGATGACTCAATATCCGGGAGTGCGATTTGAGAAAACAGGTATCACGGACTCCATAGCGGGATTTCTTTGTGAAAAAACGATTGCCCATTTCTTAAACGATTCCGTTCCGGCAATTGAGTTGTACCATACCAAAGCCATCAAAATAGATCACTCCAACTGGTGGAATCAATTCAGCGAAATAGATGGCTTTCTACTCGCTTATGAAGTAGAGCAGTATGGCAAGAGAATGAGATTGAAGGCCCGAGAAATTAGCTATGGTCCAATAGCAGAAGAGCGCTTTGAAATACAGACAGAGTATCAGCTTGTAACGAGTGATGCCATGAAGGCGAAAATCTCAAGCCTCATGATGGACTTCATGCAATAAACCCCTGAAACCGGTCGTGTCTCGCATCCCAGTTCCCAAATTGCAGTGCTACTTTATTCTTTCTTTTCACAGACAGCGATAGTTTCTACGTCATTCATCTCAATCTCCAAATCGAAATTTTTCTTTTCGATGTCACTCGCGGACAGTGAAACTGGTCGAATAATGATTCCATTCAACCTACCTTTTGCAGTTCCTTTCCCCTTCACGCAAAACACCTCCGACGGCGAAGTTTCTAAAATCCTTCCATCTCTGGAAATAGAAAGCTCAAAGGAATAATTGACTGGCTGTTCGTTCCTGTTCACAGCCTTTATCAGAATTACCCGGTCCGACTTCGGTTTGTACCATTTCACAGAAGCCCATTTATAGGATATCTCTACACCGGAAAGTGTATCTGAAGGAATATATTGGGCAAATAGTCCAAGCGGGAATGCAACACATAGCATAAGAAACAGGCGTCTCATTGGATTCAAGTTTATGAGCAAAGTTATTCTGAGGATTGAAACATTGCACGAAAAGAATGCGTATCAACACCAAGTCTCCTAAAAGCGGACGAAACACGGCCACAAAGCGTAGAGAACTTGCAGCCGTGTTTTTTTTTGAACCTAACTAAATGTAACAGGTACGGGTCTTCAAATTCAGACCTAAATGCTTCGCCAGCTTCACTCCGTCAGCGCCTGGTTTCGACAAGATGCGCGCTTCTTTCAAATTGTTTCTCAACTCACCTTTCTCACCTATGGACTCCTTGTGCTTGGTTGGGAAGGAGACCAATTGAAGTACTTCGGAGCATTTGCCGGCGCTGTTGGAACCCAGGCTCTGTTTATTGCCACAGGGAATGCTCCCGCTCATTCATTACGCAGCGCGCTCATTACTACTTTAGGCTTATGCCTTTTGCTCAAAGCGAATTCACCGTGGATCTTCTTTTTTGCGGGAAGCGTAGCCATCGCACAAAAATTCGCCTTTCGTTGGAATGGAAAACATCTCTGGAATCCTGCTGCCTTCGGAATTGTTCTGGCCATTCTGCTGAGCGGCAACGCTTGGATTTCGCCCGGACAATGGGGTAGCGCCGCAGTGCTCGTATTCGTAATTGGTTCAGCAGGTTTGGCGGTGCTATCACGTGTGCGCAGATTAGACACTGGATTGGTGTTCATTCTCACACTCGCCGGATTGGAATTCTCGCGCACCATCCTTTATCTGGGATGGGATTATGAAGTACTGTGGCACAAACTCAGCTCGGGTTCGCTTTGGCTCTTTGCCTTCTTCATGATCACTGATCCAATGACCATACCCATGAACAAGTATGCCCGTATATCTTGGGCTATGGCGGTAGCGGGAGTCGCTTTCTACCTCAGCAATTTTCAATTCATCAACGCGGCTCCGATATGGGTGTTGGTTTTTGCCACACCATTTAGTCCGCTCATTGATTCCTTCTTCCGTGGCCAATCCTTTCAATGGATCAGCACCCAAACCCATACCCTCACTCATTCATTAAAAACCATGTCTATGAAAAACTTTCTTCTCGCAGTCGCTATGGGATTTGCCCTACTCGCTGCACACACTTCATCTGCATTCTGCGGATTCTATGTAGCTAAGGCTGATGCCACTCTGTTCAACAATAAAAGCGAAGTAATTTTAGTGCGCGATGGATTGCGCACGGTGATCACAATGAGCAGCGACTTCAAAGGCGACGTGCGCGATTTCGCCATGGTGGTTCCTGTGCCTGTGGTGCTCAAGCGATCGGATATCAAGGTAGTCAACCGCAGCATTTTTGAAAAGCTTGATGCCTACTCCTCCCCTCGTTTGGTGGAATACTATGATTCCAATCCGTGCCATGGGTTCTTAATCAACGCCCGCTGTTTATCTATAGGGGAATCTACCATGAAGCCTAGTTCGGTGGAAGCTCTCAGCGATGAGGAAAAAGACTTTGGAGTTACCATTGAGGCTCGCTATTCTGTTGGAGAATATGACATCCTGTTACTTTCTGCCAACGAGAGTTCTGGTTTAAGGGATTGGTTGCTTCAAAACGAATATAAAATTCCAGAAGGAGCGGATGAAATTCTAGCGCCATACATCAAGAGCAACACCAAATTCTTTGTTGTAAAGGTGAATCTGGAACGACTACTCGCATCGGGTTTTGATTACCTGAATCCCTTGCAGATTTCTTTTGAGCATGAGAAATTCATGCTTCCCATTCGCCTTGGAATGGCGAACAGCACCGGCACTCAAGATATGATCGTATATGCCTTTACCCGTTCTGGCCGTGTGGAGTGCACCAACTACCGCACTGTAAAAATGCCATCAGATCGCAACGTTCCGATTTTTGTTCGTGAAGAATTTGGTGACTTCTACAAAACTCTCTTTGAAAAAACGTACCGTAATGAAGGTCGCAATGCAGTCCTTCTTGAATATGCCTGGAACGTAAGTCCTTCGTTTGCCGGAATGAAATGTGACCCTTGTGTGGGACCACCTCCCATCTATCAGGATTTCTCAGAAGCTGGCGTTTGGTGGGTTAGTGCCGACTGGAACAACCCCGGCAACGTGTTTTTTACCCGCTTGCACGTGCGCTATGGAAAAGACAAATTCCCTTCTGATCTTACTTTTCAAGTCACTCCCAACAATGAAAACTACCAGGCTCGCTATGTGCTGAATCACCCCGCTTCTGGCCCATTTGATTGCGACGAAGCTCAAAGCTATCTGGACGGTTTGCGTGATCGGCGCACGATCGAAATGGACGAACTCTATGCACTCACTGGAAAAAATGATTCCCGCTCGTGGAGCTATATTCATGCCTACGATCAGTATATGAAGAAAAAAGAAATCAAGAAGTCGGAGACTCCCCAGCCCGATAAGAAAGGGAAAACTCGTGGCGGCCCCAATCCGGATTCCTATGAGCCAACCGGACAAACCTTCGACCGTCCGAAAGAACTGAGGAGTGACGACCAGATGATTCAGAGCGCCTCAATAGTTCCTTCAATTCCATCGAAAGGAAACTCATCCAACCTGCTTGTGTCCGGTTTGTTTGTTCTTGCATCCATGCTTATTCTTTGGGTGTCGCGCGTGAGGCAGAATAAAGACATCTGACCGCTGCACACAACCCAATAAAAAAACGCCGGGTAACTGCGGAATCAATTCCCAAGTTACCCGGCGTTTGCATGCGAAGACACTCCTATCCCTTGCGGTCCATTCCTTTCGACATACCCACAAGTTGCTGCATAGTGCGTTGCATTCCATCAGAGGAACCATCCAAGAAAATCATATTCCCCTTCCCGTATTCGGCAAAATTCTTAATCGCCTCCGTCCACATCGAAAACATGATCACGGAGGTATCCAGATTGGCTTGTTGCATTTCTTTGGCTGCGTTGTTCATACCCTTAGCAACTTCTTCGCGGAAGAGCGCCACACCTTGTCCGCGCAATTGAGCAGCTTCACGTTCAGCTGTCGCCGCTATCTTGATCGCATTTCCATCTGCTTCTGCAGCTTTGGTTTTAGTGATAAGCAAAGCCTGTCCTTCATTTTCAGCTGCTGCCTTTAGGTTATGAGAAGCTACAACCTGACTCATTGATTTCATGATGGCCTCATCAAATGTGATGTCATTGATTTGCAAATCGAGCAGATGGTAACCCCATTCTTCCAGGCGACTATCAATTTCAGATTTGACGTGTTCCACAATCTCATGACGAAGTGAGAGCACTTCCGCTTGACGCTTGATTGCAACGAATGATCGGATTGTACCTTCCACTGTGCGAATCAACGCTTGCATCAGATTTTGCTCACTGATGAACTTGAAAGCCACGCGTTTGATGGTCTCTTCATTTCCATCCATTACAGAGAAAAGAATCATCGACTTAAAATATACATTGGCTTGGTCGGAGGTAACTGCTTGAAATTCCAGTTCCACCGATCGGTTTTGCGTAGAAATTCGCTTAAAGACGGATTCAATAAAGGGAATGACGAAATTGAGTCCAGGGTTGAGCACTCTGCGGTACTTACCAAAGATTGTAATAACTCCAATCGTACCTTGTTGCACGGTCTTGAATGATTTAAGAAGAAGCAACAGGACAACACCTATTGCAATTAGAGGAAAAGGGTCTATCGAATCCATCTTTCAATTATTTGCCTCGAAGGTACGCGTCGGTAAGCGCCAAATCTTACCATTCATCCGAAAATCCGACGAGAAAAAAAAAGCCACCCCGTAAGGTGGCTCCTTTTCCATTTCTAAAGGGTCAATAGTAAATATTGCGACGCACTTTGGCTACGTATTTCGCGAGACGGATTACTTGCTTGGTATATCCAAATTCATTGTCATACCAAGAATAGAGTACTACGCCTTTTCCATTCGGACTGACAATCGTGGCTTGACTATCAAATACGGAGCAGCATTCGTTGCCAATAATATCTGAGCTCACCAATTCTTCGCTGATGCTGTAGTAAATCTGATTCACTAGATCGCCTTCAAGAGCGGCCTTCCGAACCAATGCGTTTACCTCATTTCTGGTGGTGGCTTTGTTCACCGTAACGTGCATAATGGCGAGGGAACCGTTAGGGGTAGGAACCCGCACGGCGTTCGCGGTAAGCTTATCCGCCAGATCGGGAATCACTTTCGTAACTGCCTTTCCTGCTCCTGTTTCGGTAATCACCATGTTGATGGCAGCGCTGCGTCCACGCCGACTTTTCTTGTGCATATTGTCTAGAAGATTCTGGTCGTTCGTGTAGGCGTGCACTGTTTCAATGTGACCGCTCTGAATACCAATTCCGTCATTCACCACTTTCAGGATGGGACAAATCGCATTAGTGGTGCAGCTTGCCGCAGAGAAAATTGTTTCGTTTTCAATATCTAGATCGCGGTGATTGATACCGTAAACAATATTGGGAACTTCCTTCCCAGGAGCAGTCAGAATCACCTTGCTTACTCCCTTTGATTTCAGGTGAATGCTCAACGCTGTCCTATTGGTGTAGGCGCCTGTATTGTCGATCAGCAATGCATTATCAATGCCATATGCCGTGTAGTCTACGGTGCTTGGATCCTTTGTTCCGATCATATGCACTCGCTGACCATTTACGATCAGACACTTATTTTCATAATCCACTTTCACCGTTCCTTTAAAGCGACCATGCACCGAATCGTTCTCAAAAAGTGCAGCGCGCTTTTTCAGTGAGAGTTCGTCATCTTCACGAGTGACGATAGCACGCAAACGCAGTTGTTGCCCCTTGCCAGCCTGTTGGATAAGTTCGCGTGCGGCCAAGCGGCCAATACGACCGAATCCGAAGAGAATTACATCGCGTGGCTCAAGATCGTTGCCTGCCTCTAGTGTAAAATTCTGAAATTTATCATCGAGAAACTCACGGTGCGTCTTGTAATGATCACGTGAGGCAAGCCACTCACTAGCGAGCTTTCCGATGTCAATTTTGGCCGGAGCCAGATTCATTTCAAACAGTTCCTTCGATAGATCAGCGCAATCAAACACACTGATTGGTTTGCCAACTACCTCTGCGGCATACTGGAATAGGCGCAGCTTTTCGGAAATACTGGTGTCTGCCAGATGATTGCGAAAGAGCACAAGCTCAATTGATTTTTCAAACAGCAGTTTGCCGACCATGTGGCCGATTTCTACCGCTGCCTTTTCCTGATTCACATACACCTGCAGTTCATTGCTGTAAGTGTCGGGGGCAAGAATGTTGTTAGACATGTGTTTTGTATGTAATTTATGTTGACTATCAATGCTTTAAACTAGTAATCATTGACCAGCTAAAGCGCCGCGAAGGTAGCTTTGTTATTCAGAAAATCCAACCAATTAAGGAGGAAGGTCTGATGTTGAACCTATAAAAGGCAAAAAAGTCAAATCGATTCAGAATTCGAAAAAAATCAAACTCCAGCATTTAGCTCCCAACAAAAAGGGCAGCCTCCTTTGAGCCGCCCCTTTTAAAGTCCCGCAGTGCAAACTGCAATTGCGTTGCTTGCTCCACAAAATCTGTAATCTTGAATAATCCCCTTTCCTTAATCGCCTTGAACCCGCCTTTTACGTTGATAAAATTTCGGTATCCTCTGGACTGAAGAATCGAATTGAAAATAACGTTGCGGTAACCGCCGGCGCAATGCACCAAGATCGGCCGTGTTCTATCTATCTTTTGTATGTTTTCATTGATATAATCCAATGGCGCATTGATGACCCCATCCACGTGCTCGCCTTCAAACTCACTGCGACGGCGCACATCAAGCAGCAATCCTTTCTCACTTGCAACAGCATCTGGGGCTCCCGATACTTTCACCGAAACAAGTTGATTGATCTCTTTTCCCGCAGTTTCCCATAATGTGAACCCGTCATTGAGATATCCTAGGCAATGATCAAATCCCACACGTGCCATACGCGTGATCGCCTCTTCCTCTTTCCCAGGCTCGGTAATCAACAAAATTTCCTGTTTGACATCCGGAATCAACGTGCCCACCCACGATGCAAATGAACCATCCAGTCCGATACCGTAGATCCAAGGACAAAACCGTGAATGAACTCGCCGGATGGACGTGTGTCGATTATTACCGCTTGTGTTTCATACGCCGCAGCTTCAAACGTGTCTGGAGTGAGGGCCCTCCTGCCTCGTTCCATAACCTCACCGAAAGAATCGTATCCCTGAATATTCATGGGCACATTCTGAGGAAAATAGCTCGGAGGTGCAGTTAATCCGGTAAGAACTTCTTTGACAAATTCTTCGCGGCCTAGTAATGTATTCAGCGCATAGTTCGTCTTCTTCTGATGGCTCAAATGTCGGTAAGAGATAAATTGGAGCAGTGCGACTAATGTCAAAACTGATGCAGATCAGCCACGATGGATACTCCCACTTGAAAAAATGCAAAAGCTTGTCTTGATAGCAAGACCGGCTTTTACCAAGTGCTTTCGAACTTCGGTTTTATAAGCCAAAACCATAATAGGCCTTGGTACCGTTCGGATAAATTCCTTCGAGTAAGACGCCTCCCGATTTTCCTTTTAATATTCGACTGAGGTCTTCTGGAGAATTCACTTTGTCGCTATCCACTTTTGTAATGATGAATCCTTTTAGAATTCCCGCCGCTTTGAGTTTGCCTGCATTGAGAACATTCACTTTTGCACCTCCAGTGATGCGCAAAGAAGTAAGTTCTGCATCCGCAGGTGCAACGAACTCGGCTCCTAAAGATTCCACGGTGGCGGCAGCCTTGGCTTCAAAATTTTCGAGTTCAGCCTGACCATCGCGGTTGCGAAGTGTAACAGCTACAGGTTGCATTTTTCCATCGCGCCAAACCGTTACGATAAGCTTATCTCCCGGACGATACTGGCTCACCTGCTCCTGAAGCTCAGGCACATTGCGCACCGGACGATCGCCAACTTTAAGGATAATATCTCCTTCCTCCATTCCGCTTTCAGCAGCTGCGCCGCCGGAGGTCAACGCATTTACATAAACACCAGCTACTTCTCTAAGGCCCTTTTCCTTGGCCTGCTCTTCTGTCACGTCATTGATCTTCACACCGATGAAGGCGCGTTGAACGTGTCCAAAACGAATCAGATCGTCCGACACCTTGCGGGCAATGGTTGTAGGCACGGCAAACGAATAGCCGCTGTATACGCCAGTGCGGGAAGCAATAGCAGTATTGATACCTATTAATTCACCACGCGAGTTGACCAACGCACCGCCACTGTTTCCTGGATTTACGGCGGCATCTGTTTGGATGAATGATTCAACTGGAAAAATCTCTTCTGAAGAAATGCTTCGGTCTGACAATAAATTGATATTACGTGCCTTGGCACTCACAATTCCGGCAGTTACTGTTGATGTCAACTCAAAAGGATTACCAACGGCCAACACCCATTGACCTATCTGAACGTCCTCACTATTTCCCCAAACAATTGCTGGCAAGTTCTTCTCGCTAATCTTGATCACTGCTATGTCCGTGCTTGGATCGCGCCCTACCACAGTGGCTTCATAGTTCTTGTTATTGTTCAATGTAACTGTGAGCTTATCGGCCCCTTCTACCACGTGATTATTGGTTATAATGTATCCATCCGCAGAAATGATGACCCCAGAGCCGGAAGAGCGCTGCATTTGTGGTTCCTGTTGATAGCCAAAGAAGTCGAACCATGGATTGTACACGGGCTGCATACTGCTTTGGGTCTTCACGTGCACCACGCTGTTTACTGTGCGGGAAGCGGCTGAAGTAAAGTCAACGGCCCCCTCAGATGATAGTGCGCTATAATCCGCGCGATGGATTGGCGGAGAAACGAACTGTGCATTTTGAAACTGGGGGTCGGACTGAAACAACGTAAATGTGCCTAATGCAACAAATCCACCGGCGAGAGCTGCTGCAAACATCATCAAATTCTTTTTCATAGGAAATTTCGCTTTTTTAGATTTGCCTCACAAAATTAACGCCCACTTTTCAGAATAGTGTTGCGCCAACCGTTTAAAATGTGTTAACTGAACCTCCGCATGAATCGCTGGACCTCGGCGCATTGAATATTATCACAGGCCTTTTTATGACTGCGAAACTTCGTGAGATAGTGCTGAATCAGAATCTTGATTTTCTTCCTTCGGCTTGATGAAGAAATGCGCCCAAATCGAACGGGAAACACGAAACATATATGGGAAAAGCACAATACTTGTAATCAAGCCCGTCCATAGAAAAGTGCCCGGATGGGTGAGAAAACTATATTCGATCAACCCGATTGCATTGAAGACTTTGAGTGCTACAAACACACTCACCCAGAGACCCACCGTGAGTGCCCAACTGACATATGCTGCCCCAAAATAGAATCCTGGCTCAGGTTGCAAGTTGGTTCCGCACACTGGACAGACAAGATGGTTTTTGCCAATATCCTTCAAACTGTAGGCTGATGGATTCAAGAAAAGACGACCTTCCCTGCATTGGGGGCAGCGGCAGGCAAGCATGGAACCAATCAACGTTCTTTTACGAGCACTCATAAAGCGAAGGTAGAGTTAGCAGTGCAACTATTCAGTGATGGAGATCACTCACAGATTACAGTGTCGTAGACAGTGCCGTATCCCGCAAATACGCCCAAGCCACCAACGACATTAGACTCTACGTTGTAAGGAAGAGCAAACGGACTACCCTGATTGGCAACCTGATTTTCAAAACTGTCGATGAACTTGAATACTCCGCGGTCGATTACACAACCTTTTACGACAACTGTGTCTCCTTTTTTGAAGAATCCTGCTTCCTCGTTGCGGTCGTCAAACTTAGAGCTATTGGCCTGCTGACCTCGGTAATAACCAAATTCAAAGGACAGCCCGTTGAAGAACTGATCATCGAATACAGAACCGATCGGCGCTATGAACGTGGGATCTTTTACCTGACCCACAAGATACTGTTCGGGTACCCAGGAAGGATAGCGATTGATGCGTCGGGCATACCAGCGATAGGCATTTCCGGTGGTATCCGGATCGGTCAGTGTGCCGAAAATAAAGCCTAAACTATCAATCGGCTCCGCATTTGGAATAAGGAACCAAAGTGAGTCAATGTATACCAACTCATTTATTTTGGTAACTGATTTCAAATGATGATCGTCCTGATCCACCCAAAGCGTGTAGGTCTTGCCAATTTCTCCCCACACGGACTGATCGAGCGTAGTATATAGACAGATATCGAACTGAGAAAGTGATTGAGGGTCGAGTCCCAAAAGCTCTGCCGCAATTTCCAATTCCTCAGGACTTAATTCTGAGGCGCATACCATTGGGAGTTGAACTGTATCAATTCCATTGGAGACTCTCACATCAGCATCTCTGACAAAATAGCTTTCGAGGGAGGTCAGATCTGTTGGTTCAAAATAACCCTGACTCCAAGTGAGCATAATTACAGGAGGACGCCCTTGCTCGATAGAACCTTCTACTACGATCTTGGCAGGAGCCAACGGCAAATCCACTGTTATTTCCTTTTGACAGGAAACCACAGACATTGCCACTAGGGTAGCTGCAAGCACAGAGAGATAGAGCGATATGATTTTCACAGGTGCGAAGTAAGAGGATAACACTCGAAGGGGCGTTGTGTTTAAGAAAAATTCTAATTCAACAACTTCACTCGAGGGTTTGCATGTCTACCAACTTTTTATAGATTCCACCGCGATGCATAAGTTCGTCGTGCTTGCCCATTTCTACAATTTCACCTGCCGCCATTACTACAATGATATCCGCCTTTTGAACTGTACTGAGGCGATGGGCAATAACCAATGAAGTTCTGTTTTCCATCAGGCGAAAAATAGCATCCTGAACCAATTTCTCGCTGTGGGTATCCAGCGCGCTAGTGGCCTCATCCAAGATAAGAATCGGTGGATTTTTAAATACCGCACGGGCAATCGCCAAGCGTTGTTTTTGTCCGCCGGAAAGCCTGTTTCCACCGTCGCCCACATTAAAGTCATATTGCCCTTCAAGACGCACGATAAATTCCTCGGCATTGGCTATTCGTGCTGCCCGCGACACCTTTTCCAATTGCATTCCCTGTGTTCCGAGAGCGATGTTGTTGCGCACAGAATCATTGAACAGAATAGAATCCTGAGAGACAAACCCCATAAGATGGCGGACATCTTTCAGCGAGCAATTGCGCAGCGACTTGCCATCGATGCACACCTCCCCGCCTGTCGGGTCATAGAATCGAGCTAACAGCGACGCTAGTGTCGTTTTTCCGCTTCCGGAAGGTCCTACGATAGCAACGGTTTGGCCCTTGCGAATGGTCAGGTTGACCCCTCTCAAAACTTCATTAGTACCGTAAGCAAAACGTACATTCTTGAATTCAATCGCATGTTCAAACCCTTCAATTGGACTAGCTCCGGGCTCATCGCGAACCGTTTCAGGTGCATCCAATATTTCTTTCATCCGATCCAGTGACGCAGCGCCCTTGCTTATTTTGAAGAAGGCATCACTGAGTGCCCGGGCTGGCTGGATAATCATTGAGAAGACCACCAGATAACCAATAAGCATCTTACCATTCAACTCACCACTTAGCACAATACGTCCGCCGACAAAGAGCAAGATGCTAATAACCACCAGCGAAATGAATTCGCTCGTTGGAGAACTTAGATATTCTCTCCGGTAAAGTCGATGCATCAAGCGGAAATAGAAATCATTCAGACGATCGAATTTCTGACTGAATGACTGCTCGGCATTGAATACCTTGATGATTCGGATACCCGTCAATGTTTCCTCGATCACAGAAATAAGCTCGCCCAAACTGCTCTTGCCGCGCTTGGCGGCATTCTTTAAGCTTTTGGCAATTCGACTGATCAAAAAGCCGCTTACAGGAAGAAAAATCAAGGCAAATAGTGTGAGCTTCCAGCTCAGTAAAAACAGCGATACCAAATAGATGACGATCATTACCGGCGATTTAAGCAAGGCTTCCAATGTGCCGACCACACTAAATTCGATCTCCATCAAATCGTTGGTCATGCGCGAAATAATATCCCCCTTGCGCTCTGCAGAAAAGAAGGATACGGGCAAAGCCAAAACCTTTCGATACATTTTCTCGCGCATGTCGCGCGAGACAGACGTTCGGATTTTGGCGATGCTGAACAGCGACAGGTAGTTGACTAGATTTTTTAAAAGGGCCAATACAACGATTCCGACGCACATCCAAACGAGAGAACGTGCTTGTCCCTGATCCTGAATGAAGCGCTCAATCAAGGCATTTGCACGTTCGATAATTCCCTCCTTAGTTGAAGGATCAACCTTCGTTTGATCGCTCACGCCAAACAACACATTGAGAAAGGGAACCACACTTAAAAAGGTGAAGAGAGAGAATATAGCATTCAACACATTCCAGAATAAATTGGCCAGAAGCTCCTTTTTATAGCCACTGACCAGCTCAACAATATCCCGAAGTCGTTTCATACCCTATGAATCACTAGTTGCAATTTAAAATTCATCGCGAAGCAAATCGATTCCCGTATAGGTTGAAGGCGTGATGGCCTTCAGTTCTGTTTTCACTTTCTCACTCACATTCAGTCCATCAATAAACACGTGAAGTTCAGATTGCGAAAGCGCAGCCTTTCCGCGAGTGAGACCTTTCAGTGCTTCGTATGGTTCGGGATACCGCTCTCTGCGCAAGACAGTTTGAATCGCTTCTGCCACAACCATCCAGTTCGCGGCGAGATCATTTTCTAGTCGCTCCGCATTAAGCACCAATTTTCCCAATCCCTTTTCGATCGAATTGAACGCAATAATGGTATGCGCAAACGGCACACCTATGTTGCGCAGCACTGTGCTATCCGTGAGATCACGCTGGAGGCGACTCACAGGAAGTTTTGCCGCCAGATGCTCAAAAATTGCGTTCGCCATACCTAAGTTTCCTTCGGCATTTTCAAAATCAATGGGGTTCACTTTGTGAGGCATTGCCGAGGACCCGACTTCACCTTTCACCGTTTTTTGTGTAAAATAATCCATCGACACGTAGGTCCACATATCGCGGCATAAGTCAATAAGAATAGTGTTGGTCCGTTTGAGTGCATCGAAAGTGGCAGCGAGATTATCGTAATGTTCAATCTGAGTGGTAAAAAGTGACCGACTCAGTTTGAGTTTTTCATAGAGAAAATCATTGGCAAATTTCACCCAATCGATTTCGGGAAAAGCCACGTGATGGGCATTGAAGTTACCTGTGGCTCCGCCAAATTTTGCAGAAATTGGAATTTCTTCCAATTGATTCAACTGTTCATCGAGACGCTCCACAAACACATAAACCTCTTTGCCCAATCTGGTAGGAGAGGCTGGCTGGCCGTGAGTTCTGGCAAGCATGGCCACATCCTTCCATTCCTTGCTCATCGCCATTAATTTTTCAATGATGCGATCTACTGCGGGAATGTATTCGCCCTCTATGGCATCGCGAAAAGAAGCCGGGATAGCCGTATTATTGATGTCCTGAGAAGTCAATCCGAAGTGAACAAACTCACGAAAATCAGACAATCCCAAACTGTCCAATTTTTCTTTGATAAAATACTCTACAGCTTTGACGTCATGATTGGTCACACGCTCTGTGCTCTTTATCGCCAAAGCATCTTCATCTGAAAAGTTTAGATGAACTTTTCGCAGACTTCCAATGGCCTTTTTATTCACCCCAGCTAACTGGGGTAGTGGCAATTCAACCAGTGCAATGAAATATTCGATCTCTACCCACACTCTGTAGCGCAGCAGAGCGAATTCTGAAAAATAATCAGAAAGCGCCTTGGTTTGAGCGCTGTATCTCCCGTCTATAGGAGAAATGGCTTTAATGGAGTTTAATGGCATATTTGGCGTGTGGGGTTCAAAGGTAGAGATTGGTAGGGCGTGAGATCAGGAGAACATCTCGTTGAACCGAAAGGTACTTCCCACCCGAATTCCCTTCTCTGTTCGCATTACCGTAGCACATTCATTTATGCTATCGTGCTCAAAAACCAGAACGTACTCTTCGTCTGCCGCGGACTCAAGAAACTTGCCCTTTTCTTCGAGTGTGATCAGCGGGCGCGTATCGTAACCCATCACGTAAGGCAAAGGCACGTGTCCGGCAGAGGGCAGAAGATCTGCCACAAAAACGATTGTTCTGTTTTGATATCGGATGTGAGGAAGCATCATACTATCGGTATGACCATCCACAAAAAGAATGTCGAAGCCAAGCGGTGACCCGCAATAGGTATCAGTGCGATCCACCATTCTGAGTTGACCGCTTTCCTGAATAGGCGCAATGTTGTCTGAAAGAAAACTGGCCTTTTCCCTTGTGTTCGGTTGCGTAGCCCACTTCCAATGTCGCTCACAACTCCAGTAGATCGCGTTGGGAAATGCAGGGCGAAATCCTTCATTGTTGGAATTTCGCTCGATTGCTCCGCCACAATGATCAAAATGAAGGTGGGTCAAAAACACGTCTGTGATTTGATCGCGATGAAATCCTTTGGCTTGTAGCGAGCGGTCGAGCGACTGATCACCGTGCAGAAAATAATGACTGAAGAATTTTTCACTTTGTTTATTCCCGATTCCGGTGTCGATCAAAACTAGGCGATTATCATCTTCTATTAGCAGACATCTCATGGCCCATGTGCACATATTGAATTCATCCGCAGGGTTAGATTTTTGCCAAATTGTTTTCGGAACTACACCGAACATTGCGCCGCCGTCCAACTTGAAAAAACCGGTATCTATCACATGGATTTTCATGCGACGAAGGTACGGCCGGCAGGATAATAGATCAATTCGGATTTACCCGCTGTTCGCGCTTGGTAGATGGCGACACATAATCAGGATCAGGCTTGCTCTTGGGATCAAAACCAAAGAGTCGGTTATCCTTGATAATCGTGTCCACGTATGCGGGCACCAAATCTTCCCAGCCGGAATGACCGTGCTGAATCATTTCAAGGACATCTTTCGAATAGATATCTATGACCTCCGCATTGTAGTCGGAGATATCGACCAAACGCTTGTTGTACACCAGATAGTCGTACAGCGGCTTGAGTCGGGGGTGAATCGGACAATTCTTGGTAGAAATCATTTGCCCAGTACTTCCATCTTTCCAGGGATAAAGATAAATCTTCATATCCCTACTGAAAAGGATACCAAACGCCTCAAGGATTCCGCCGTTGAGATCCCGATAGTACTTCTCATTGAATAATTCAAGAAGCATATTGGCCCCCATGATTATTCCCATTCTCTTGGTGGTGTACTTAGAGAAGTACTCCACTAATTTGTAGTATTTGGAGTAGTTTGAAACCAACACTGTTTGACCGAGCGAGCAGAGAATATCTGCCCGGTCCAGAAAGTCTTGTTCGTTGATATCGCCTTCTGCGCGAAGATTATTCAAGGTAATTTCAAAGAGCACCTGAATATTATCCGAATCCACACGATACTCCTTTTCGAAGAGCTTCATGCCCTTCATGATCATGTCGATGTTGACCTTGGTCACTGGCCGGAAACTTCCGCGAAGGGCGAGGATATTCTTTTTATAGAGCACGTCTGCGGCCTGCAGATTTCGACCATCCGGAGAGAATATTACGGCATCAGTCATTCCATTCTTTACAAGTTGGAGTGACAAAAGACGATTGTCGACCTTTTCAAAATCGGGGCCCGTCATCTGGATCATATCAATTTCAATCTGATCGCGGGTGATGTTGTCGTAGAGCGAAAGAAGAAGTTCCTGTGGTTTATGAAAAAAGAAGAAAGAGCCATATAAAAGATTCACGCCAAGACTACCTACCGAGGCTTGCTGTAAAAGTGCATCTTGCTCGTGAAGTCTTGCGTGAAGGATGATCACATTAGGCTCTTTGTCTGGATCGGATTGGAACTTCACACCCATCCAGCCGTGGCCTTGAATGGTCTTTTGGTAATTGATCGTAGCGAAGGTATCCGCGAAAGTAAAAAACCGCCGTGTGGGGTGATCTTTCCGACGCAGACGCTCCTCAATCAACCCATACTCGTGATTGAGCATGTTGACCAGTCGTGGTTTGCACACGTATCGGCCTTTGGTTTCCTTTCCATAAATCGCATCGCTGAAGTCCTTGTCATAGGCGCTCATTGCCTTGGCGATGGTACCGCTAGCTCCACCAGCGCGGAAAAAATGACGCACAACCTCCTGTCCTGCACCGATCTCGGCAAAGGTTCCATACGCATCAGGGTTGAGGTTGATGCGAAGGGCTTTCTGATTGGTAGAGAGAATGACTCTATCCTGATCCACGCTGTGAGATTTTGTTCGGTTTCAAAAGTACACTAAACCATTGCATTCGGAGAGAAATCAGGATGGCGCGAATGTGTAGGATTTGGTTTATTTCACTGTTCTTTCTGCATCATTTTATGCAGATGTTCCATGGCTACTAAAGTGGCAGGACAGCGATGCAGGTTTTGCTCATACACTTCCATTTGATCAAGGAAATCTTTCCTGTACAAATGTGGAAATGTGGCGCAGTCGTGTGGTCGAATTTCATAAATCGTACACAGACCTTTCTTTTGATTAAAAAACTGACACGGGGTGCTGCGGTTGAGCACATCACCCGTTTCTTCTTCGGTATATAGCCATTTATCGAAAAATTCCTTTGGAGACATACCGACATGAGCTGCGACTCTCTTGATTTCCGATTTTTTCCAAGTCGGAGTCATCGTCATGCAACAGTTGCCACATTTTTTGCAATCAATCTGTTTCCAGGCTTCCTTTTCCCCTTCTTTCATAAAAGCAGTCGCTGCTTTAGGACGCATTTTTTCAAGCTTCTTCATGAAAGCCGAAAGAACTTTCTTCTTCCGGTAGGCGCGAAGCCGATACTTCTTGACGTCTATTTTCTTCATATACACATTGTACGGCGGAAAGAACAGTGACGTGAAAAGAGTACAAAAGTAAAAGGCAAGCCCCTTATATCGCACCGCTACAACCGCCTGCCTTTGCTGCCTTCCGGCCCTGGAGGATTAGGAGGGAGCTGGTCGTATAAGACTTGCCTTTGCGGCAAATGTAGGATGTTTTATTCGATCTGCGGTGAATAAATCGGATGACCGGAATGCCTTCGTAGTTCTGAACCAATACATTTGTCTCCAATTCAACATGATATGATACCCTTCAAAAAATACGTAACCTACGGAGCGGTACTAGGACTTGTCCAAGTAATTTATCTAGGCATTCTCTACGTCATCGGAATCGAAGCCTTGTCCAATTTTTGGTTCACTCTGCTCCTATTTCCGTTAAGCATATTACTGACGTTTTTATTTGCTCTTCGAGTGAGAAAGGAAGACTTTGGCGGGGGGTGGAAGTTTAAAGATGCCTTTGTTGCATTCTTTCTTATGGGGGTAGTGGGTGGCATCGTAACTACCGTTTGGAGTTTGTTCTTGTATAACGTAATCGACACCTCATTGGGGCATGATTTGACTGAACAAATCATGGAGAATACCCTTGAAATGATGGAAAAATGGGGAACGCCTGAAGGTCAGATTGACAAAACGATGGATGACCTGGCAGGATTGCCGGAAGATTTCAAACCTATCGGCCTCCTTTTAAGTTTTGCCAAATCACTCGTTTGGTTTGCCATACTTGGAATGATTGGAGGCCTGATTACCCGAAAGTCGGGATCACCTGCATCAGCAATTGATCAGAATCTATAACCTGTGAATACACCTTTGGTATCCGTTGTCATTCCGCTGCTTAACGAAGAGGAGTCACTTCGCGAATTGTACGATTGGATTGCACGAAGTTGCAATCAGGCCGGGTTTAGTCACGAAGTCATTTTCATAGATGATGGTAGCACTGATCGATCATGGGAAGTGATCCAATCGTTAGCGACTGAGCATAGCGCTGTAAAGGGCATTCGGTTTACTCGGAACTATGGAAAAAGTGCTGCACTTCACGTCGGTTTTGAAGCTGCGCTGGGCAATGTGATCATAACCATGGATGCTGATCTGCAAGACTCACCGGATGAAATTCCGGCTTTGGTGCGAATGGTTGTAGACGACAAACTGGATCTTGTAAGCGGCTGGAAAAAAAAGCGGTATGACCCGCTTTCAAAAACTCTACCTACACGCTTATTCAACTGGGCTACCCGGAAGATGAGTGGCCTTCAGTTGCATGATTTCAATTGTGGGCTAAAAGCGTATCGCAAAGAAGTAATAAAGAGTATTGAGATTTACGGAGAGATGCACCGTTACATTCCAGTGATCGCTTACCGAGAAGGGTTTCGCAAGATTGGGGAAAAGGCAGTGGAGCATCGCGCCAGGAAATATGGCACTTCCAAGTTCGGACTCGAGCGGTTTATCAATGGCTTTCTCGACCTCTTGACCATCACCTTTATCAGCCGATTCGGCAAGCGACCGATGCATTTTTTTGGCAGTATCGGTGTGCTTGTTTTCATGATCGGCTTTCTCGCATTCGGCTGGATTGGCGGCGTAAAGCTATTTGCATTGATTAGGGATGTACCTGCAAAAAATATTGCCACGCAATCCGTCTTCTTTGTGGCCCTCACTGCGATGATTATAGGAACTCAACTTTTTCTCGCCGGATTTATCGGTGAATTGATTGCTCGCAATTCAGGTCGAAGAAACGATTACCGCATCTCCGAAAGAATCTAAGTTGAAATGACTTAAACATAAAAAAAGGCTACTCTGAGGAAGCCCTTTTTAGTGTTATAGATTGTGCTGATTATTCTTTCACAAAAGGAATGACCTGATTACCCCAGTATCCTGTTGATTCCACGAAGTAATACCCTGTGGCCAGATCAGATACATTCATCGAAACCCGCATAAAGGATTCTGAATGGGTGTATGACTCGCTCCTTATCAAACGGCCCTCTGCGCTGTATATGGCTACGCGCAGTCTTCCAGGCTGAGTCAGTTTGTTCACCTGAAGATTAATCTCGCCGCTTGCAGGAACCGGGAAAAGCTTAAACTCAAGTGCTATCGTTTCGAAATCCACTGCATACCCTGCGTTTCCACTTCCCTCTTCATCAACATAGACGCATGAACCATCATCTACAGTAGCTCCATCGTTGAAATTGATCGCTGTTGGATCTGTGCAACCTGCTGCTTCAGAAGATACGCAATCCACTTGTAATTCATAATTGCCTGAGTATGAGGAGAACCCTCCTACACGAATGAGATAAGTAACACCTGCCTCCGCTTCAAATGTCACATAGCTATCGAAAAAATCTGCGTTGGAAATATCTATGCATGAATTCCCTCCATCGTCATTGCTTGTAACACAGGCAAGTGCCCCGCACTCACCATTGTATACTCGGAGGTAAGTGTCGAATTCAGAGCCACACGTGCTCACCGTCAGCGTGCCTGAACTGGCAGGCGTGATAGAGTACCAGTGTTGACCGCCACTTGTGGCATATCCACCACAATTCGCTTGAGCAGCCCCCGAAGTTGAGCTGTCATTGGGAACTTCTACAGTTGAGCCAGAGTAAGACATTCCGCATTCCGCAGAGAATGCTTCCCCGCAGGTAGAGCCTGCTCCAAATTCACAGCTTCCATCATCCATGGCTGCAGACGGATCATAGTTGATTGCGGATGAATTCGTGCAGCCGATCAGATCGTTGCAATCTTCGGCATACACGCAATTGCCGCTATCCACATCTGCTAGCGGATCGAAGTTGCAGGCGAGTTCGTCGGTGCAACCTACAGCTAGCCCACAATCGCCATTGATGGTGAAGATTACCGTTTCGGTTGCCAGATTTGCGTCAAGCGATTGATTGACAATTTGAATACCGTTGGCATTTATCCAGAAATACCCATTGTACCAGCCAAATGGCCCGGTATTGTTTCCCATCACTGCAGTGTAGCATTGATTGGGGTCGAGACACAAATCAAGGTACATGATTTCACCGTTGTTCAGGGTTGGTACTTCCAAAACCAAATTGCCTTCTTGGTCAAAAAACGAGAGTTCGACTTGGGGACCATTGCTAAATGTGCACACATAAAGTGTGGTAGCTACTCCCCCATTATCGGAGCAATAAGCACATGATCCATCATCTACAGTGGCTGTAGGGTCGTAATTATTTGCAGTGAAGTCTGTGCATCCCAAACATGACTCGAAATCGCACGAACCATCCTCATCAGTAGCAAAAGCGTTGTAGTTGCATGCTGAAGCGTCAGTACATCCTAAGACAGGGCCACAACCTGCGCCCGTTGAAAAGGAGACGGTCTCGGTTTCCAGATTTGCATCGAGGGATTGATTGGTGATCTGAGCGCCATTCGCATTGACCCAAAAGTAACCACCGTACCAGCCAAAAGGTCCGGTGTTGTTGCCCATAACTGCTGTGTAACATTGCGTGGGGTCCAGACAAATGTCAAAATACAAAATGGCTCCATTGCTTAGCGCGGGCACTTCCAAAACGAGTTCGCCCTGATCATTAAAAATCGACAGTTCAACATTCTGGCCATTTCCGAATGTGCAGACATAGAGTGATGCAGAGACGCCACCATTATCGGAGCAATATGCACATGAGCCATCATCAATGGTCGCTGTTGGATCATAATTATTCGCACCATAATCAGTGCAACCCTGACATGAGTCGTACTCGCAGGAACCGTCATCTGTTGTCGAAAACGCGCTGTAATTGCATGCAGTCACATCAGTGCAACCTGCCTGTGTAGAACATCCCAGATTCAGAATGTAATTTCCGTTTGCTGAGCCAAAGCCGCCCACGCGGATGTAATAAGTAATCCCCGCATCGGCGGCAATTGTCAAATAACTATTCCATCCGCTCCCATTTGGAAAACCAAAGCAGGAGTTGCCCGAATCGTCGTTAGAAGCTTCACATGAAAGCGCTCCACAAGTGCCTGTGTAGACATTCAAAAATGTGTCAAACGAAGAACCACATGTATTGATCATCACTAGAGTTGATTCTTCTGAAACAAAGGTGTACCAATGCTGACCAGTTGTATTCAGCATTACGGAGCAGGCTGACGCCCCTGAGGCTACATTGTCACTAACCATACCGAGCGTACTTCCCGAGTAAGAAATCCCGCACTCTGCCCCAATGGCAGCATCGCAAGACACTTGAGCGGTAATCGACGGAATAGAGATCATGAAGCCGACAATGGCAGCCAGCACACGGGTAACAATTATTCTCATCAGTTTGATAATTAGGGTTTTATAAAAGAAAGCATTCAAATATATTCCTTTCTCAGAACATATAGACTAACAAAGCGAACGAAAAGTGTAGGAAGAAAACAAATTATTGCGCAATCACTCCGCTGCCTAAAAGTTCATCTTCTTCATACCAGGCCGCGAATTGACCGGGTGCAATCCCTCTTTGGGATTCCATGAATTGCAAGTAGATACCTGTTTCAACCCTGTATAAAATGCAAGAAGTGAGTGGTTGCCGGTAGCGAATTCTCGCCATCCATTTGGTGGCTTGCCCTAACTCTGGAATACGATCTGGACGGATCCACGAAATATCTTCCGCTTTCATAAAAAGAGCCGGACGATAGAGCGCAGGATGCATTTCACCCTGACCTACGATGACTTCGTTGCGGGTGGTGTCCGTGTGCACGATGAACAAAGGTTCAGGCCGGCCACCTAGGCCGAGGCCTTTGCGCTGTCCTACAGTAAAGTAGTGTGCTCCTTGATGCTCTCCGGCTGGCTTGCGGATCGCCTTGTTGAACTCATAAGGCGCGGCTAATGTGGCAAGATCTTGTTCAGTGGGATGTTCGGGGCATTCTTTGTGAATGAATACGGGATCATTCGACATGACCTCTATCACAGGGCCCTTTTTGGGGGCTAACTGCTGTTGCAGAAAGTGCGGAAGTTTCACTTTTCCGATAAAACAAAGCCCCTGAGAGTCCTTTTTGGCGGCATTTGGAAGGCCAATTTCTGCAGCTATTCGGCGCACTTGCGGCTTTGTCAGGTTTCCGATGGGAAACAAAGCATTACTCAGTTGCTCTTGGCTGATCTGACAAAGGAAATAGCTCTGGTCCTTGTTCGTATCAACACCAGAAAGTAACCGAAAAGTTGGTTTTCTATGGGCACCAATAATCTCCTCCCGGCGCACATAATGTCCTGTGGCTACAAAGTCAGCCCGCAGATTTTGAGCCGCTTTCAGAAACACGTCAAATTTGATCTCTCTATTGCAAAGCACGTCAGGATTGGGAGTGCGGCCTTTTTCGTATTCGGCAAACATATACTCGACAATGCGCTCGCGGTAGACAGCGCTCAGATCAAGCACCTGAAAAGGAATTCCGAGAAATTCTGCTACAAGCATGGCATCATTGCTATCGTCGATCCATGGGCACTCATTGTTAATGGTAACAGACTCATCGTGCCAATTGCGCATGAACACGCCAATCACTTCATAGCCTTCCTGCAGCAGAAGCCAGGCCGCCACACTGGAATCAACTCCTCCCGAAAGACCTACTACTACTCTTTTGCTCATTCGGCGTTAAAGTTACAGCGGGAGTATTCTGAACGCTCATTGACAAACATCTCTCCTGAACAAACTGACCAAATGGATTCATGTATACCTTAGCTTTCCGGCGGCAACCATTTCAGGGTGTCTCCGTCTAATCAATGTCTTGTGGCTGAAGATAATCTTCTTGATGAGGTGATTCAGGGCTGTCTCAAAGGAGACAGACGTGCGCAACAGCTTGTGTATAAGATGTTTTATGGTAAAATGAAGGCTGTTTGTTTGCGCTACACACGAGATGCGGATCAAGCAATGGATGTATTACAGGAAGGTTTCATTAAAATGTTTCAGAATTTGGAGCGTTACAATGGAACAGGATCATTCGAAGGCTGGATTCGTCGCATTATGGTAAACCTATCGATAGATCAGTTCAGGAAGAATAAGCATGACTTACTTCTTTTAGGGGATCATTTGGGTTTGGAGAATTGGCACGATGAGGAAGTGGAGGAAATTGAGGAGGAGAGATATGATTTTAAGCCTCACCAGATCATTGAGGCCATGCAACAATTGTCTCCCGCCTATCGAACTGTGTTTAACCTGTATGTATTTGAAAACTATACACATCAAGACATTGCCGACGCGCTAGGCATCAGTGTAGGGACCTCAAAAAGTAACTACGCAAAGGCGCGAAAGAATATGAAAAAGCTTTTAATCAAGAATCTGGGAACAAGTTTATGAGCCATTTGAAAAATGACTTTGATGGCGTGTTGCGCGATGTTATGGAGCATTACGAACTGCCTTACGAGCCCAGTAGCTGGAATTTCGTAGAAAAGAAACTGCGTAGATCAGGAATGGCTGATGCCTCTTGGATTGTTGCGGCATCAGCCACGTTACTTATAGTGGTAGCTGGCTCGTATGCTGTCTATAACAGTTTTTTGAAAGATACTCATGCCATTCAAGGATATTCCACTCCGCGTCACGAAAACTTTACCCCCCAAAATCACGTCATCTCGCTTGTTCCCGCTTCAGATAGTCAATCAACCCGCTACACAGATGCAGACTTGCTCCTTTTCTCGGGCGTAGACTATGACAACTCAGTCAATTCCCCCTCTTCCCCGGCTGCCTCCCAACCTGTTTCAACTTCTAATTCGGAATTGTTTGGTCCGCTTAACAGCGCCGCATCTGGCGCTGATTCGTCCACATCAGTTAGTGGTGAAGGAATGAAAGGTGGAAAGAATAATGAAAATGTTTCTCTCGGAATCGATGCCAGTATTCGCACAGCCTGTGCCGGGAATGAGATTGACTTTGCCGTAAAAAATGGTCCTAGCGGAGGAAGTTACCTGTGGAATTTCGGAGATGGCAACTTTAGCAATAAACCCGAACCGAAACACCGATATGATAAAGCCGGAACATTCGATGTTTCACTTTCTGTAACTGACCGCAATGGGCGAATCACAACGAATGTGGTGTCAGGTTTGGTCACTATCAGCCCTGCTCCGCAAGCAGATTTTGAATGGGATTTTGTTGAGGAAGGTGCTGATCCAATGGTTAAGATCATCAATACAAGCGAGCACTCAAGTCACTTCGAGTGGAAGTTTGGTGATGGTTCAAGTTCGAACTCCATTAACCCAATTAAAGTGTATCCAAATAATGGAAAGCACATGGTCGTGCTTGAGGTATCCAACGAGGCTGGTTGTAAGGATAGTAAAGTGAAGTATATCCACATCAACAATGACTACAGTCTGGAAGCCCCTGAAAAACTTAATCCTTCCAAAGAAGTGTTTATGCCCAAAGCCCTTCGCAATGGACGAATGAATTTCAAATTAAAAGTCTACAGCGGGTCGCAAGCTATTTACGAGACAAGCAATCGCAGCAAAGGATGGGATGGTCGTCTTCCCGATGGAACACTAGCTGAATCAGGAGAACAGTTCCCTTGGACTGTTATCATTATCAACGAAACCACGAAAGAGGAGAAATACTTTAGTGGAACTTTAACTGTCATTCCTTAACCAAAGTCAACATACAAAACAAGCATCCCGGGTGAGTATTCAGCCGGGATATTTGTTTTAAGGGGCGTGGTTATGCGCACTTCAATGCTCATTGTTTCCGATTTATAGAGAGTTTTTGATAACTGATCGAACTATTTTTGTCCCTTAAGCGACTACCAAGTGTGAGAGGAGAATACAGGGCATATCGACAGATTGCTGGAATTGGGCTGTTCCTGCTCCTCGGGCATCTTTCAGCGAATGCTCAATTAAATGTTGTTCCCGCAAGTACTTCCTGCACGTGCGACGGCTCATTCACTTTCATCGCATCCCTTGCCCCCCCCTTTCTGGCCGAGCTTGTTGACCAGTCGGGTACGATAGTGAATTCAGTCAACAGCCCAGGACTTCAGGTTACAATGACTGGACTATGTCCATCAGCTTTTGTGCTTCAGTTGAGCGGCAATGGCGCTGCACAGACTCAGGTGATCAACATCGCAGTGTTTGGGTCCAATCTTGGTAATGCTGGCACTAGCATTATCTGCTCCAACGCTCCACCTATCGTGCTTTCAGGATTCGTTTCGGGCATTCAACCGGGTGGACTTTGGTCTGCGCCTGACGGTCTCCCTAACAGCGGAAATTACAATCCTGCCATTAACAGTCCGGGCTTGTATCTGTATTCCATACTCAATGGAGGATGCACTGTGAGCACAGGAGTGTGGATCGAAGAAATAGCCAATTCAAATGCAGGTCTTTCTACGACCTACCTGATTTGCGAAAATTATGCTCCTTTCTTCATGACCAATGTGCTGGCCGGAAATCCGAGCCCCGCGGGCACATGGTATTTCACAGGCGGAGCGGCTCTGGATGGATGGTTTAATCCGGCAACTATGAATACGGGGCTCTTTTCATACGTGGTGCCTGGTGTTCAGGGGTGTGAAGACGTGATTTCCACCCTGTTCGTTCTCGAAAACCTAGTTCCTGATCCCGGAGAGAATACGAGTATCCTGGCGTGCACGGGCGCAGGGCCGTTCAGCATGTATGATCAATTGTTGGGAACCCCTTTGGCTGGTGGGATATGGTTTAATGCTAACAATGTGCAAGTGCTTGATGTGTTTGACCCTTCGTCGCAACCCGCAGGGGTATATCGTTATCATGTGAATGGGCAAACTCCCTGCACAGATCAGGACTCCTTTCTTACCATAGGTTTCACAAGCATCAATCCGTCTGGCGGAAGTGGATCACTTCTAGCCTGTCAAAATGGTCCTCCGATAAATATGCTCAACTACCTTTCGGGATCACCTGTTCCGGGTGGAATTTGGACCAATCCTCTCGGTCAAAATGTGGGCACAATGATCATTCCTTCTAACGGAATAACGGGCAACTATATCTATTACTACCCCAATGTCGGCTGCTCACCTGCTAACGCATTACTCGCTGTAACTATTGAACTTTTACCGCAGGCTGGTCCCGATCAATCCTTCACCTTTTGCGAAAATTCAGGCCCATTAAATCTCAATTCATTCCTTGTAAATACCTCTGGAAGTCCCGGTGTGTGGACACAAGCCGGTCAACCCGCCGGACCGATTTACACTCCGGCTGGACCTGGTAGTGCGAATTTCCAATACACAATTACGGGAACGGTATGTCCGGCGGATCAAAGTGCGCTTCAACTGCTAGTTGATGAAATGCCAACTGCCCTTGATTCTTTTTCGGAGTCGCTGTGCGGAAGCGCACAGCCCTTGGAACTGAGCAGCCTCTTTCCCATTCTTCCCGGTCTGTTCTTCACGGATGCCAATGGGAACGCAATAACCTCCTTTGATCCACTAAACTCGGCTCCCCTTCCGATAACTGCTACACTCCCTTCAGGAAATAGCTGCCCGCACAGCTCAGCAGTCATTCAATTCATCGTTGAGTCACCTGCTTTCGTGAATACTTCAATGTATTTGCCCGCCTGCTCTTCTGATCTTGAGGCAGACCTGACCTCGAATGGATTCAATGCCGATTATGCGGCGGGAATTTGGACTTTTAATGGAGTTCCAATAGACCCTCTCATTTCATTGGATTTTAGTGGTATTCGCGAGTATGTCTTCTCTTCCGATCCCGGAAGCTTTTGCGGATCTTCTCTTCTTACTGTGTTGTTGGAGGTGTTCATTCCGATCACAGCAGGGTCGGATGTTGCGTTGGAAGTGTGTTCAAACTCTGACCCTGTTTTCATTCCCGACTATGCACCTTCAACCCCCGGAGCTTGGTACAGTCAGGGTCAGCCAGTCACCGACTTCAGTTTTGACCCTTCAAGCGGGGTGAGTGGATTGTATCAATATATAGTTCCAGCCTTGGGTTCGTGTCCGGCTGATGAAGCGATCCTCACTGTGAGCATTAATCCCGGTATTGTCCTTTTCGCCGGCGATGATCTCTCCGCATGCCATGGCTCTCCAGCTGTTCTGGTTGGACCGGTTGCTGAAAATGGGTACATCTATTCTTGGACAGGTGGAAGTGTGTCTGATGATTCCATCACGCCCACGTTGGTGGAGTTTTCCAATACGGGTTCACAACCTGTATCCTTTTCACTCCTGCTGACGGCAGACAACGGAGTTTGCGCATTTGAGGACGAAGTTAGCGTGACTGTATTTCCCTTGCCCGAGCTCTTACTGGCCGGCAACAATCCTACATGTGAAGGAGAGATATTGAATCTCCTAGTATCAGGAGCGGCCAATGTGCTTTGGGAGCCCGCAGGTTACTTTGAGGATGCAACAACTCATGCGCAAGGTTTTACATCAGAAGAAAATTTTGTTTTTAGTGTCACCGGCACCAATGCATTTGGTTGCAATGGAAGTCTTCAGTCGGAGGTGATTGTGCATCCGTTGCCCATTCCGATTGTCATGGCAGTGTTTCAATCTGCCTGTCAACCTGCAATTTTCTCGGTTGAAGTAGACACTTCCAGCGAGCACATCGCTGGTATCACTTGGACTTTAAACGGTCAGTTCGCTGGAAGTCTGAATTCAGGAATATGGAATATCGACGTACCCGGAGTGTATGATCTGGGACTTGTTGCGCTTAGCGAATTTGGTTGTGTAACAGAGCAAGAGTGGTCGAATCTTTTTGAAGTTCTTCAGCAACCATTGGCCTCATTTATCTTCACTCCTTCCAATCCAACAATCCTCAACGCGGAAGTTCAGTTTGCCAATCAAAGTGTGAATTCCACTCAGTATTTCTGGGATTTTGCGGGCTTGGGTGATTCCGAAGAAGAATCGCCTTCCTTCACTTTTCCACAGCAAGAGCCTGGGACTTACGAAGTGTGTCTGCGAGTTGAAAGTTCGGATGGATGCGCAGACTCCACGTGCAGTTATATTCCTGTACTAAATGCAAATTTATTTTTTGCCCCTAATGCGTTTACGCCCGATCAGGATGGGCTCAACGAAGCTTTTCGCCCCATTTACCTTGGTTATGTGGACAACTCCTACATGCTTCAGGTTTATGATCGCTGGGGAATTCTGATTTTTGAATCGCGGGACCCACAACAAGCATGGACAGGAAATACTCTCGGGGGCAACCACTACGCCCCGAATGATGTCTACCATTGGCAGGTAGAGTTGAAAGACCGAGAACTCGCTGATATAGTGCGATTTAAAGGACATGTAACACTCATCCGGTAAGTTGAAAAACCGCAGATAGACCACATGGTAAATACCATCAACTCGTTTTTCAGATTTCTTCGTTCTCTTAGTCGAAAACTCGCTGCTGCGATATCATTTTCGGTGATTGGTCTTGTAGTGACTATTTTTTCCTTGTTTGCATTCGTGCCTTCATTTGCTCAAGTGGATTGCGATGTGCCGGGGAACTACTGTATGTCCAATACCACGATCAATATTTGCAGTGGTTCCGTTTTTGATGCTGGCGGTGGCGGTGCTTATCCTGACGAAGAATTCACGATGACCATTTGTCCGGATGTACCGGGAAATGTGATTCAGCTTCAGTTCGATGCATTTCAGATGCAGACCTCACCGAACAACAACAATTCCGATTTCATTACCATTTTCGACGGAAACAATACTTCATTTCCTTCACTCGGTTCCTACACCGGAAATACTCTTCAGGGTATTCCGGTGACCGCTACTATCAACAATGTCTCTGGCTGTCTGACGCTTTATTTCAACCCCAATGGAGCGGCGAATGCGGGTAGTCCCGGCTTTGCAGCACAGGTAAGCTGCACCACACCTTGTGCGACACCTGTATCAGCTTCTGATTATGCCGATCCTTTGCCAGATTTTCCCGGCGAAGAAGTTCGTGTGTGTGTGGGAGCTCCGGTCACTTTTCAGGATGCAGGATCTTATGCTCAACCGGGATTTAATCTTACACAGTACAATTGGAATTTTGGAAACGGTTCGATAGATAGTCTCAGTGGATCTACCGTGACGTTTAGTTTTGACGAACCTGGTGAATACCTTGTTTCATTGGTTGTAGAAGATGACAATGGATGCGGCAGTCTGAACATAGAACCGCTGCAAGTGCTCGTAAGCACGATCCCTCAGTTTCCAGGTGTTTCGCTTAATCAAACTTCATTTTGTTTTGGACAAGAAGTGATTTTGAATGCAGGAGAATTGATTAGTCCTACATGGACCGCTCTCCCGCCTCAAGTGGTCAGTGGAACCACCTATCTTCAGGATGGAGCCGGATTCAGCTATAGCTCATCACTGGTCTTTGACTTTTTTGAAGAAGGTGCCGTAATAACTGACTGTTGCAATGGCGGTGCGAATGACCTCTTGAGCATTTTCGTCAACATGGAGCATAGCTACATGGGCGATCTCGGAGTGACTATTACTTGTCCGAATGGAACTGTGGTAGAACTCGTGGAATGGGGAACTAACGGTGGCGGCGGAACATTTCTTGGAGAAGCAGTAGATGATGGATCAGCGACTCCAGGTGTGGGGTATGATTACTATTGGGATCCTTGCGCAACGAATGGCACTTGGGGTGTGAATTCAGCAGGAGTGAATATACTGCCCACTGGAACATACCAATCTGCAGAAAGCTTATGTAATTTGGTTGGATGTCCGTTAAACGGTCAATGGACCTTTGGTGTAACCGACAATATCGCCATTGATAACGGCTACATTTTCTCTTGGGGAGTCAACTTCAATCCTAGCTTAATTCCAGGATTAACAACCTTCACTCCAACTATTGGAGCAGGCGCAGATAGTTCTTTTTGGTCAGGTCCATTCATTTCCTCTTCAGATGCTGGGCTGGACGAAATCACGATAGTATTGAACGAACCTGGCACCTATGAGTATACTTATCAAGTAGTAAACAGCTTCGGTTGCGCAAATGATACGACGATCTTGGTGGAGGTGGAATTGCCGCCACTAGTGGATGCCGGTGAAGATTTGATCTTCAATTGCCAGCCACTTCAACTGAATGGTGGATTTCTGGATTTGCCCACCCCGCTTTGCGGCAGTGCGGCCGGCACCTACAACTATTGTTACGGCGACAATCAAAACTATGCGGTTACGTATTGCCCAGATGATCCGGGGGATGGTTTTTCTGCAATCGAAATCAGTTTTATTCAAGGAACAGTTGAGAATTTCTTTGACGAGTTTACGGTTTACGACGGCAATTCTACTGGTGCCCCATTGCTCGCAGGATATACGTGGCCGTTATTCGGAAACCTTGCCGGGCAAACCTTTACTGCAACCAATCCGACAGGATGTTTGACCATACAGGTAACTCCGGATGGTTCAGTGTCGTGTCAAAGCGGCGCATTCACTGAATGGATATATGAAGTGGGCTGTGCCTCACCGGTGGATTACATCTGGGCATGGACACCTGCTGGAGGCCTCAATCCAGCTAATCAGCCTGTAACCATGCTCAACGATTTATCCCAAACAACCACATTCACTCTCACCGGATATCCGGTAGGAACTCCAGAGTGTGCCGTGAGTGATGACGTGGTGATCACAGTCGCGTCTACTTTAGAAATTGACGCTGAGAACCTCTATCAGGTTTGCCCGGGAGGTACTGTTTCTGTGGCGCCTCCCGCAATTCAAGGAGGAACAGCACCGTATACGATTGATTGGGTGGATGGAAATGGAGGGGCGATTCAGGGGGACTCATTTGAAGTTCTGGTCACCGAGGCCTCCGTGTATTGCGTTACTGTATCCGATGCGTGCGATGTGCAAGAAGAACTCTGTATTCTGGTGAATTTGTTTCCTGAAATCCCCGCCACATTTACTATTGACCCACCTTATGGTTGTGATCCTTTGAGCGTCAATTTTGTAAGTGATTATACAGACTACAATGCGCTCTCTCAAATGGAATGGTCGTTTGGAAATGGGGCTGAGGCCATCACGATGGGCTCAGCGAATCCTATTTACACGGATGCTGGATTGTATTATCCTTCCCTTTCCATTACGGATATCAACGGATGTGTGTTCGAGCATGCAAGCGAAACACCCGTGAATGTGTGGCCCACTCCATTCGCAGTCTTTACGGCAGAGCCGGATATAGCGATACTCCCTAACACCACCTTTTCATTTGAAAACCTGAGTGTAAATGGAACCGATTATGAGTGGGATTTTGGAGGCCTGGGTGAGTCATTTGCAGTCGATACTTCGTTCACCTTCCCTGCAGAAACAAATGGAACTTATTTGGTCAAACTTGTAGCTTATTCGAACTATGGTTGCGCCGATTCCACCTATCGTCAAGTCATTGTGAAGGAAGACATCGACGTTTACATTCCGAATTGCTTTACCCCTGATTATGATGGCATCAACGATGCTTGGGGAATTTCGGGAAAGGGATTTCAGGAAGAAGGCTTCCGAATGCTCGTTTTTGATAAATGGGGTGTGGTCGTTTTTGAAAGCGCTGATCCTTCGCGTCTTTGGACGGGTAATTCCAAAGGAGGAGAGCATTTTGTGCCCGACGGAGTGTATCTCTACCGATGCACCATCCGTGATTCGCAAAACGACGTGAACTACCTGTATGAAGGCCACGTATTGCTCATTCGGTAAAAGCTGAAATGACCAAAATCGCGGCGGCTTATTTTCGGCAGAATCGTACATTCGTGAACCCTTTTGAATGTGAAGCAACGAAACCATGCCCGATGGCGTCTTCCTGTTACGAGCCTGAATAAATGAGACTACTATTACTTACCCTTGGTTTTTTAATTCTCAGTTTGATCGGATTTACGCAGGTAGACTGCGGACTGCCGGACAATTACTGTATGTCAAATACTACTTTAAGCATTTGCACCGGAACCATTTTCGATGCCGGCGGTGGTAGTTTTTATCCTGATGAGAACTTCACCATGACCATTTGTCCGGACACTCCCGGCGATGTGATCAGTTTAAATTTTTCAGCATTTGCACTTCAGACTTCCCCAAACGGAAACCAAAGCGACTACCTCACCATTTATGACGGCAACAGCACGGCTGCCGCTTCACTTGGAGGCTATTCAGGTAATTCCATTCAGGGACTTCAGGTAACGGGAACTGTGAATAACCCCACGGGCTGTCTCACTCTTGTTTTTTCTGACAATGGCGCCGCGAATATTTCCTTTCCTGGATTTGAAGCTCAGGTAAGTTGCACTACCCCATGTGATCCGCCAACTGCGGTTTCTGCGATTACCAATCCTGTTCCAGATGGAGTTCTTCAGAGTGTATCAGTCTGCTTAGACCTGCCTGTTTCATTTAGTGGCGCTGGATCTGCCGCTGCCTCTGGCTTTTCGCTTGCGCAATATATTTGGAACTTCGATGACGGTACTATTTCAACTGCCGGCCAAAACGTGACCCATACGTTTACTGAGCCCGGCGAATATGTCGTTACGCTAACGGTAGAAGATAACAATGGCTGTCAAAGTTTGAATCTTTTGCCTCTTCAGATTTTGGTATCGACTATTCCCGTTTTCCCTCAATTGGAGGATCAAACAACGTGTTTCGGAGAAACTGTAACACTAACAGGAAGTGCGGAAAGTGTGACTTGGACGGCATTGCCTCCTCAGGTAGTTGCTGGTACAACCTATCTCGCTGATGGAGCCGGATTTTCCTATTCCTCTTCGTTAGTCTTCGACTTTTTTGAAGAAGACGCAGTGCTTGAGAATTGCAGCGATCTATACAGTATTCTGGTCAATATGGAGCACAGCTACATGGGTGATCTTGGTCTATTCATTACTTGTCCAAACGGGACATCAGTGGATCTTGTGAGCTGGGGTACTAATGGCGGAGGAGGCACTTTCCTCGGAGAAGCTGTCGATGACGGCGGCACTGCACCTGGAGTGGGTTACGACTATTTCTGGGACCCAGACGCTACCAACGGTACTTGGGGAGCGAATGCAGGTGGAGCTAATATTTTGCCGAGCGGAATATATGAGGCAGCCGGTGATCTTTGCAATCTAGTGGGCTGTCCATTAAATGGCTCATGGACTTTTTCGGTAACCGATAACCTAGCAATCGACAACGGCTATATCTTTTATTGGGGTATAAACTTCAATCCAGCCCTGTTCCCTGGTATTACCACATTTACACCAAGTATTGGTATTGACTCGGATAGTTCATATTGGTCAGGCCCAAACATTTCGAGCATTGATTTCGATTCGGATGTAATAGAAATTACTCCTCCTGGGCCAGGATCGTATGACTACACTTACAATGTGGTGAACAGCTTTGGCTGCAGTTTTGACACGACAATTACAGTGACGTTCGAACAAGCTCTTGCTGTATCGGCTGGGTCCGATCAATTGTATTCCTGCGGCGCAGTGCAACTGGAAGGCGGTTTTGAAACGATGGATGCACCGAGCTGTAGTCAGGATGGAGGAACATTCAATTATTGCTACGGAAATGGCGAGTTTTTTACTTGGAATTTCTGTCCCGACCAACAAGGAGATGGGGTGACCTATATGACGTTCACCTTCATTTCTGGTCAGATGGAGGCCTTCTTCGAAAACTTTACGGTGTATGATGGTCCGAATACAGGTTCTCCTGTTATACAGGCATGGTCGATGGGCGATGCTACCGGACTTTCTTGGACAGCAACCAACCCAACTGGATGCTTGACAATCACCTTCTCATCCGACGGCTCTGTGGCTTGTGGCACTGCCAATTACACTCAGTGGACCTACGAAGTATCCTGCACAGGTGGTGGGCCTCAGTATACATGGAGTTGGGCACCTCCTGAATTTTTAGACAATCCGAACGTGCCAATGCCAAATGTGATTGATCTCCCTCAAAACACAACCTTCACACTTACAGGCTATCCCGTAGGACATCCTGGGTGTGCCTCCACTGATCAAGTGGCGGTGAACATTGATCCACTAGGTGATCCAGGTCAAGACAACTCAATTCAAATTTGCAGTACTGATGCACCATTCGATATGTTGGATGAGTTGCTTGGCAATCCAGTGACAACTGGTGAGTGGACCGCTTCAGGAGGAGCCGTAATACCGACAGGGATTTATGATCCCACAACCGACCTACCCGGTGTGTATACCTACACGGTAGCTTTTGCGAACTGTGAAGCTTTTGCAGAACTCACGATCAGTCAGGCGTTGCCGACCACAATTCAAATTTCGAGTGACACTTCATTGTGCTATCAGGGCAACCTAAATCTCGAGCTCATAAACCTCAGTTTTGGACAAGCTCCCTTTTCCTACGATTGGACCTACAATGGTTTGAATGTGAGTAATACAGATAACGCGGGGTCTAATCCTGACGCATCAGGATCGGCCTGTCTTACTGTAACTGATGCATGCGGTTATGCCGTTCAAGAATGTTTCAATGTGCTAGTTGAACCTGATGTAGAAGTTATATTTTCTGCTGATACAACTGCTAACTGCTGGCCATTGCCTTTTACATTGACCAATGAAGTAGATCCCGCTTTATATCAGAATATGACATGGCAACTTAGCGATGGCACTATCATTCAAAATATCACTCCATACACTCATCTTTTCGAAGATCCTGGAACCTATGGCGTTAGTTTACTTCTTGTAACCAGCATTGGCTGCACATACAGTGCTGAGTATCCCGACTATCTGACCTCTTGGAACCCTCCTGTGGCTCAGTATATAGCCGATCCTCAGCCGACTGATGCAACAGATACGCACATCTATTTCACCGATGAGTCAATTGGGACTATTACCGATTACTTGTGGGTGTTCAACTATCCAAATATCATAGGTTATTCAGAAGATCAAAACCCTGACTTCCTCTTTCCTATTGGTATAGGTGGAGAATACCCAGTGCGCCTCACGGTGACGGACATTCACACTTGCACCGACTTTGTAGATGGAGTAATTGTGATTGACGATATTTTTCAATATTACATACCAGATGCATTTACGCCGAATGACGACGGCATCAATGATGTGTTTGGTTTTTATGGTGCAGACATCGACCCGAATCGTTTCTCTCTTTTGGTCTTCAACCGCTGGGGTGACGTGGTCTTCGAAACTACTGATCCTGATCAGGTTTGGATGGGACAGAAAGACAATAGCGAATACTTCAGTCAAAATGAAGTTTACCTCTGGCGTGCCATTGTGGCTTCGAAATCAACAGGAGAGCGGGTCGAACTGGAAGGTCATGTGACCCTCATCCGATAGAACGTTCGATCTATTCGCTAGTTCTGGTTTATTCCGAGGAGTTCATCCACAGATTGAGTGGTGACCGAATGATAATTCGGTCGAGACTTTTCGTAGATGCGGAGCGCCATATCCTTTTGATCGGATACAACCATTGCTTCGAATAATGGCATCACAAACTTGCGTCGACCAACGCTCATAAGGAACTCTTCCACTTTAGAATAAGCGGGCTCATATTTTTTTGAAATACTCAATTCAAGCCATTTGAACAGCACCTCTGAGTTGGTGGATGCTGAAATTGAGAATTGGGCATCAAGAGTTGCCATATCCTTGGAGGTGAAATCAGTGATAGAAGAAAGGAATCTGTATTTTTCTTGGTAACTCCACGATGACCACTTAATTAAAGAAGAGTCCTTCAATTTGGTCCATTGCGCGGCCATTTCATCCACCTTGGTCATCCGATCAGAATTCACCACGGCAGTGTTCGCGGGAAGTCCAGGTCCGTATATCCAACCCTCTACACCAATGGAAACAAACTCCTCTTCCGAAAGCAAGTCCTTCCGCAGTACACTTACGAATCGCTCGGTATCCATAACCTGAAATGCATTTGAGGTGAAGTAGTTTTTTAGAAATGCATCGAAGCGCTCACGTCCCACTTTCTCCTCAATTGTTCTTAAAAAGAAATACCCCTTGTTGTAGGCAATGTCAGACATCCCTTCATCGGGATCGCGGTCATCCAACTTCAGTTTAAGATGAGAATCATCGGCACTTATTACTCCGAGGGTAGCATCCAAATCCTGGCGCGCCAGAAGAGCCAGCATCTCGCTCCGTTCTTTTCCGAAAACCTCTTCCATGATACGCATTTCGAAGTAGACCGTAAATCCTTCGTTGAGCCAGAAGTCGTTCCAAGTAGAATTGGTCACAAGGTTTCCGCTCCAACTGTGTGCAAGTTCATGAGCCACCAGCGACACCAGTGATTTATCTCCAGCAAGAATGGTAGGCGTGGCAAAGGTGAGTCGTGGATTTTCCATTCCACCGAAAGGGAAGGCTGCGGGCAGCACGAGAAGGTCATATCGTCCCCAGACATAAGGTCCATAGAGCTTTTCGGCTGCAGTAATCATCGCTTCTATGTCTTCGAATTCCTTTGCGGCACCGTCCACTACATCGCGTACCGCGTATACGCCGGTGCGCGGACCAATGGAACGAAACTCCACATCGCCCACGGCAAGTGCCATCAGGTAACTGGGAACTGGTTGTTCCATTTTGAACGAATAGATGCCACTTGTATTTTTCTGCTGTGGGTTCTCCGCACTCATCAAGGCAAGCAGATCATTTGGAACAGTAACTTCTGCAGAATACGTGAATCGGACACCTGGACTGTCCTGACACGGCAACCAGGTGCGAGCTAGAATGGCCTGGGACTGCGAAAAAAGGAATGGTTTATCGCCGTCCACCCAAAGCAAGGCATCTGCATCAGGAGATGTGCTATACGTAATCTTCACTTCGCAAGAATCTTCTGGAATAGGGATCACGAGTGGTTGTCCGATGAATTTCTTGTCTTCACCCACGGTAAATTCAACAGGCTTACCATTCACTTCCACGTTTTGAATATCAAGTTTCCTGATATCAAAAATCACTTCAGGTGCTTGAGTCAGATTCTTTACCTGATACGTTGCTGTGGCCTGAATAACGTGTGCTTTCATATCCACCTTGGCCTTCCAGGCGAGATGAGTAACACGAGCTTCGTTGGGCTTCGACCATGAATGCGGGTCGCTGGCTAATTTGGATTGTGCGATCATTTGCTGAATTCGTTCACTTCGTCCTTGCGGCGCATCCTTGCACGAATTCCATAATAGAGCAAGTGCGATCAAGGCCAGAGAAATCAAAAGTCGTTTCATGACACAAAACTAATCGGGATCGAAAGGATTCTGCTAATTAGCCTTGGGGGCGCTTTCGCGCGGGTGGCTGCCAGGGTCCAAATTCCTGAAGATGCTCGACGCACTTGCGAATATCAAGGCCATTCTTAGCCAAATCCTGCTGAATGATTTGCCAAAGAATTTCATCATCGACGTCGAAGTATTCATGCGCGATGAAATTGCGCATTCCGTACATGCGCGACCATGGAATGGATTTGTGCTGTCGCTGATAGGAAAAGGGTATGTGCTTTACTGATTCACCGATCACTTCAAAATTGCGGATTACCGCATCGCGGATCAAACTGTTGGAAGTGAATTCGTGGTAAGAGATATCTTGAGTATACAAGAAAATACGATCAATTGCATTCGACATCTCTTCGAGATAAAAATCAAATCGTATGCCGTAGTAATAGCTCAAGCGAAAATGGTATGTTCCATTATTTCATCCCGAAGTGCGGGCTTCAGAGCTTTCGGCGTGCAGATATCGATTGCCATTCCCAACCGCTTTTCTAAAAACTCCTTCAAGCTGAAAAAATCCCACCCTAGTGGACGTTCCAATTCAACGAGAATATTTATCTCGCAATGGGCATTGTGATGATGATCGATAAAGCAGTCGAAGTACCCAATATTCGTCACGCCAAATTTTTGCAGAAGCTGAGGTTTCAACTTGCGCAAAATGGCTTTGACTGAGGCAAGTTCGCTCATTTTTTCAAAATCCTACCGAATACACCTAAGGGCAACTTAACACCACTCTTGGCATTCAGGTAGAGTTCTCCCACCGAGAGATTTTTTCCCGCAAAATCGATGAGTAAATTCTCTATGATCAAACTTGAAAGTCCCAGGCTATATGCATTCAAAATGAGAAAGTGACGATCTGGATTCAACAGTTTCAGAGCGCCTTCCATCATCTCTGCGAGTTGTTCTTCGAGTTTCCATTTTTCCCCTTTCGGACCATGACCGAATGCGGGGGGATCCAAAATGATTCCATGGTAGTGATTACCCCGACGAACTTCCCGCTGAACAAATTTGAGCGCGTCTTCAACGAGCCAGCGTATTTCACCCAACTCGCTGTATTGTCTGTTTTCATTGGCCCAGCTCACCACCTGCTTGATGCTGTCCACGTGGGTCACATCTGCTCCTGCAGCGCACGCGGCCAATGAGGCGCCTCCGGTGTAGGCAAACAGGTTGAGCACCTTGGGTTTCTGAACGCCCAATTCTCCTATTGAATCCACGATATAATCCCAATTTACTGCCTGCTCAGGGAAAATGCCAACGTGCTTGAACGCAGTCAATCCCAGCCGAAACACGATATCCTGTCCGGTGGGAAGTGTATAGCTCATGCGCCATTGGTCGGGCATCGATTTCTTTTTTTCCCAATTGCCGCTATTGCTGCCCTGCTGAACAAAGCGCACATGAGCCATTCGATCCCATTCGCTGCCAGTCAGTTTACGCTTCCAAACGGCCTGAGGCTCCGGACGAATGGTGATGTATTGGCCAAAACGCTCTAGTTTTTCGAAATCGCCGCAGTCAAGGAGCTCATAGTCCTTCCAGCGTGTTGGAGTAATCAGATGAATCATTCCGTTGTCCGGCATAAGCGCGAAAATAGGATATCTCGTCGTGGTATCGAACGTCGATTACCTTCGCGCGAATGAAAGTGGCTATAGCAGGAACGGGAAATGCAGCTTGGCATTTCGCTCAATTGGCTCGACAGGCGGGGCATGAACTCGTTGGCGTTTGGGGCAGAAACAGTCAGAAGAGGCGCTCATTTTGTGATGAAATCGGTGTTGCCTATTTGGAAGATCCAGCCCTTCTTGCTCATGCGCATCTCGTTATTCTCGCAGTGAAAGATGATGCGGTGGGTGAAGTTTCTGAAGCGTTGCCCCCAGATGCCATAGTGGTTCATGTGAGCGGTTCACTTCCCATGCAAGCAATTACTCAGTCTAACCGCGGGGTGATCTGGCCGATGCAAACGCTTACGTCCGGACATCCAATCGATTATTCCAAGGTTCCCTTTTGCATTGAGGGAGAAAGCAGTGGAACACTTGAAGTGCTTCACACCTTTCTGGAATGGCATTCACCGAAGATGCAAGTTACAGTCGGAAACCAGCGGCTGATAATGCATCTGGCTGCAGTTTTTGCATGCAATTTCTCCAACCATCTATATGCTATCGCATCTGATTTGATCCGCGCATCCGGGATGTCGTTTGACATGCTCATTCCGTTGATAGAGGCCACCGCAATGAAGGTAAAATCAATTGCGCCTCCAGAAGCTCAGACGGGACCTGCTCGAAGGGGTGACCAACTCACTCTTGAGCGACATCTCCATCTTCTGCGCAATGATCCGGATAAAACTGCGCTGTATGAACTCTTCACACAATTGATCCAGCATTCTTATGGAAATAAATTATAAAGAAAAACTCAAATCGATTCGCACGTTCATCTTCGATGTAGACGGCGTATTCACTGATAATACCGTCTATCTGGGAAGTGACGGCGAACAGATGCGCACCGCCAATGTGCGCGACGGATATGCTGTTCAACTTGCCGTGAAAAAAGGGTTTCAGATCGTCATTCTCAGCGGTGGAAACAGTACGGGTGTGGCTAAGCGATTTGATGCTCTCGGCGTAAAGCATGTCTTTCTCGGAGCCGCAAACAAGCTGGATGTGTTTCATCGTTTCCTAATGGAACACCAAACCGATTCGATGCATGTGTGCTACATGGGTGATGACATACCCGACTATCGTGTAATGAAAGAGTGTGGATTAGCTTGCTGTCCGGCCGATGCCGCTTCGGAAATAAAATCAGTAAGCCACTATATTTCGCCCTACAACGGCGGGAAAGGATGCGTGAGAGATATACTTGAACAAGCGTTGAAAGTGCAAAAGCTTTGGATGGATGACGAAGGCCATGTGTGGTAATTAGGGCAATTATCGTTTCAAAAGAAAACAACAAAGAAAGCTGAATGAGTACGAAATGGATTCTGTTAGTGACGCTAAGTATTTTCACGCTTAATGACCTAAGCGGACAGGGATATTGGCAACAACGCGTCAATTATGTGATGGATGTGAGCATGAATAACACCACCCATCAGTATAGTGGCAAGCAGGTGCTGACTTACACTAACAACTCGCCTGATGCGTTGACAGAGATATACTACCACTTATACTATAACGCGTTTCAGCCAAATAGTGCCATGGATATCCGTTCGCGATGGATTGAAGATCCAGATCCGCGGGTTTCAGATCGCATAGTTGACTTAACAGAAAATGAGCAAGGCTTTTTACATGTAAAAAGTTTGAAAATCGATGGGCGCAAACTTTTGTTTACTGAAAACGAAACCATACTGGAAGTAAAACTCGACAAGCCAATTCCACCGGGTGGCAAGGCTATTTTGGAAATGACTTTTGACGGACAAGTTCCGATTCAAATCCGCAGGGCTGGTCGCACCAATCCGGAAGGCATCGACTACAGCATGAGCCAATGGTATCCAAAGCTATGCGAATACGACCGCTATGGCTGGCATCCGAATCCATATATCGGACGCGAATTTTACGGTGTGTGGGGTGATTTTGAAGTCAATATTACCATGGACAATTCCTACACGATTGGAGCCACGGGCGTCCTGCAGAATGCCGGAGAAATTGGAAAAGGGTTTGAGTCGGCTGGGCAAAAAGTAAAGAAGCCTGTAGGAACCCAACTCACTTGGAGATGGAAGGCGCAGAATGTACATGACTTCGTGTGGGCTGCAGATCCTGATTACGTTCATGAAACCGCGCAGGTGCCCAATGGTCCGATGCTCCATTTTTTCTATCAAAATGATCCTGCCTATGCAGAGTCTTGGAAGCAATTGAAAGATAAAGCAGTGAAGGCGTTTGAATTTTTGAGCAAGCGGTTTGGTCAGTATCCCTATCCCCAATACAGCGTTATTCAGGGCGGTGATGGAGGAATGGAGTATCCCATGGCTACGCTGATCACAGGCAATCGCAAAGCGCCGAGTCTCGTGGGTGTGACCGTTCACGAAGCAGTTCACTCGTGGTATCAAGGAGTGCTGGCTAATAATGAGAGCCTTTACTCGTGGATGGACGAGGGCTTTACGAGTTATGCTTCCACCGAAGCCATGAACTTTCTGTACACCGGAGGAGGTATGCCCGGCGACCATTCACAGGCGTATAGTGGGTACTTCGAAATTGTGTCTGAAGGAAAAGAAGAAGCACTGGATACTCATGCGGATCATTTTGTAACCAACAGCGCCTTTGGCACAGCTTCTTACAACAAAGGAGAAGTGTATCTGGCTCAGTTGGAATACATCGTTGGAAGCGATACGTTCGACAAAGGAATGCTTCGCTATTTCGATACTTGGAAGTTCAAGCATCCTACCGATGACGATTTCATTCACGTGATGGAATTAGAAAGCGGAATGGTGCTCGATTGGTACAACGAATATTTTGCTCGTACTACCAAAACCATTGACTACGCAATAACACAGGTAGCGGGAACCAAAGATAAATCAGGAATAGTGATCGAACGAAAAGGCGAAATGCCCATGCCCGTTGATGTCGAAATTACTCTCACCGATGGCAGTAGGACTATGTATCATATTCCGCTTGACATTATGCGCGGCGAAAAAAAGAATACCGGGTACAATGGCGAATGGAAGGTAATGCCCGACTGGAAATGGGTAGAGACAGGATACACACTTGTGTTTGATTTTCCCGCAGACCGCATCGCATCCGTGATGATTGATCCGGAAGAAAAAATGGCGGATATCGATCGTATCAACAACACGATTAGTTTGGAAGGCGGACTCAACTTCATTTTGGACAATCGGTAATGATCAATCCTTACCTCCGACTCCATCACAATCCTGCGGTTGACTTTTTTGTCAAGCTCATGATTTCGCTCATTCTGATGGGTTCGCTCGGACCGCTTAAGTTGGAAACAGAGGGGATTGTGCCATTTACTCTTCAAACATTTGCAATCCTTCTCCCATCGATCTTGTTTGGATGGCGTGTTGGATTGATCGGCACCTTGGCCTACATCATAGCCGGAGGAATGGGTGCGCCCGTATTTGCAGGAAGAGAATCAGGTTGGGAGCATCTTTTTGGGGTTACCGGCGGATTCTTTTTTGGGTTTGTATTTGCGTCATTGATCACCGGCTTTTTTGCAGAATTTCCGAAAGCCCGACATCCCCTTCTTTGTTTCTTGATATGGTGCGCAGGGCATTTCATCATCCTTGTGCTGGGAGCGTTTTGGTTAATGCGCTTCAATCCGGAGGGATGGTGGAATATTATTGTAAGCCTGTTGCCAGGCGCAGCGATCAAATCCGCATTTGGACTTTTATTTACTCAAATCATTCTTCGACTTGTGATGAAAAGGGAAGAGTACTACCGCGTAAAATGAGTCAAGTTTCTTCGGATTCGGTACTTTCGCTTGCAAGCTATACCTCTATGACACACATTGAAATCGAACGGCAAGGATCCATTGCCATACTTCGTCTGAACCGACCAGACAAATTCAATAGCTTCAACCGCGCCATGGCGCAAGAGATGCAGAGTGCACTCGACGAATGCGCTCATTCCAAAGAGATTCGGGCGGTTGTGCTCATCGGAAACGGAAAAGCCTTTTGCGCCGGACAGGATTTACAGGAAGTAACTGGACCGGATGCACCGGGATTTAACACCATTCTCAGCGAAGGATACAATCCCATTGTTTCAAAAATACGTGGATTGAACAAGCCTGTAATTGCTGCCGTGAATGGGGTGGCCGCCGGAGCTGGTGCAAACATCGCTTTATGCTGCGACATTGTGATCGCTGCCTCTTCCGCTTCATTCATTCAGGCATTTTCGAAAATCGGCTTGATTCCAGATAGTGGGGGAACCTTTTTTCTTCCCCGATTGATCGGATTTCAAAAGGCAAGTGCACTGATGATGCTTGGCGAAAAAGTAAGTGCTTCTCAAGCCGAATCTCTCGGAATGATTTATCAGGTCGTGGATGATGAGCAATTTGCAGATGCTTGGTTGAAGCTTGCGCAGACGCTTTCAGAAATGCCCACTCATGGACTTGCTCTTACCAAACAAGCCTTGAATTCGTCGCTGACCAATACGTTTGGCGAGCAATTGATACTCGAAGAAAAACTCCAGATCGAAGCCGGACACACGGCTGATTACAAAGAAGGCGTAAACGCTTTTATGGAAAAACGTAAACCAGTCTTTCGCGGCGAATAGCCGAACCTCTTTTTTTTTTCTGAATAATGAATTGGATCGCTGCCACCGAACAACTGCCCGCTCACAACCAGCGCGTACTTGTCTTCGTGCCCGGCAATCGGATTTTTCTTCCTGGAAAGACGGGTGAATCGGAAATGCGTGAAATTATCGTTCTTCGCTTTCTTCAGGATTTTTACCCCGTAGGTTCAGAACGAAGAACAACACACGGAGCCCATTTCTGGCAAGGAGAGGGCAACAGCAATCATTTTTTTCACGACGTTACACATTGGATGCCGATGCCTGTAGCTCCCTAAATCAACTCCTTATGCAATCAACCGAAGCAGGACTGCTTATCAACTGGAAAAAAGTATTTGCCACGTATAAAGATCTCGGGGAAAAGGCAATTCGACAAGTGCCTGATGACCGCTTGTTCTGGACGTTTTACAATGATTCGAACAGCATTGGGATCATCGTGCAGCACATGAGTGGGAATATGATTTCACGTTTCACTAATTTCTACGAGGAAGACGGTGAAAAACCTTGGCGCAATCGCGACCGTGAGTTTGAATCAGTGCTATCTACCCGTCAAGAATTGATAGATGAATGGGAGACAGGCTGGGCATGCTTTATGGGCGTATTGAATACTCTGTCTGCAAATGATCTCGCCCGACGTGTGATGATCCGCGGAGAAAGTCATGCTGTTCTCGAAGCAATCAATCGCCAGTTGGCGCATTTCAGCTATCATGTCGGGCAACTTGTGTTTCTTTCAAAGATGCTTGCCAAAGACGGATGGGAATCGCTCAGCATTCCAAAGGGTGGAAGTGAGGGGTTCAATCCTCAACAAATGCCAAAGTCGTAAGACTCGATTTAGCGAACAATTACTTTGCTCTTCCACGAACCGCGCTCGTCGGAAATACCAATGAGGTAGACACCCGACGACCAATCGGCTGTATCTATACTGATCTGCGGTGAAGTGAGCGGCCTTTCCATCATCACTCGACCGGTGAGATCCCACGCCCTAAGCATGGTTCCATTTATTGGATGTAAAGAGGATTTTAAGGTAAATGACTCATCCGCAGGATTAGGAAATATAGTCCATTCTGCTGTTGCTCGCTCACGGACATTGGGAACAACACTCTCATCGGACAGATAGATTCCTAGTCCGCCGCCCACTTGTCCTACAATGAGATCAAGAGTTCCATCTGTATTTAAGTCAGAAAAGAAAACGGCGCACCGCTGACCTTCATTGATTCCCAGAAAATCGAGTGACGCCAGCGTGGCGGTTCCTGCAACTGTATTTGCCACATTCGTGAAATGATTGATCTGTCCGGTTTCTGTACCGAGCAACAACTCCAATTCACCCTCCTCATTGCGAAAAAAATGGGGCACACTGAAACCAAACAATCCTAGAAAATTAGTGGCCACAATATCGCCGATTGTGTCTTCAATAAACTGCAACGAATATTGGAGAAGAGTACCATTGTTCTTATAGTAGTTTACGTTTCCGTTGCGTTCACCAATCATCAAATCATTCACCCCATCGCCATTAAAATCCAATACTTGAGGAGTTGACGATTGACCTACATCAACTGCCACTCCTCCATTGTCCAGAACGGGCGAACTTTCGAGGACGTAAAGGGCGGGCTGTGCTTCGAGCGCCGTGTTTTCAAAATAATGCACGAAGCCGTTTAACTCTCCCACGAACATGTCTGCATCAGAATCACCATCCATATCCCCAAAAGAGGGGTATGCACTTTTCCAACCATAAGAAGGAATATCCATCCAATTTTCATCCTCCAAAATGAATGAAGGTTCAGTGGCTGAACCGTTGTTTCTGAAATAGGCAAAACGCGACGTAAACTCTTCCGTGGCGGAATAGTATTCCCGATTAGCGACAATCAGATCAGGCAGACCGTCAGCATTTACATCCGTAACTATTGGAAACGAACCTTGTCCAAGGTCAATCATACCATCCTGAAGAAAGTTATCCTGAACAAATTCAAAGGAAGGCAAGTCGTTCAATCCCGTATTCCGATAGTACCAAACGCTCGTTCGGTCTGAAACCTGAATTCCCGAATTGGGGCTAACAAGCAAGTCGCTCAAGCCATCCAAATCCACGTCGAGGTAAAATGCACCGGGGAATAGAATCAAATCAACAGGAAGTGAGCCTCCGAATGAGCTTGGGAAATTAGTGATTTGAGCTGCGGCACTGTCAAGTCCATTCGCGGCATCTTCCATGGGCATTGCGATTAGATCAGGCTCAGTGACATCACCGAGCACGAGATCAGCAATGCCATTCTGATCAAGATCAAGTTGAAGAATTGTTCCACCTGTATGCCGCAATGGCTCTGGATCGCCTTCACCCCGAGGATTATTCACGTTGAAATCACATTGAAATTCGTTGCCGATAAAAAGTGTAAAGCTCTCCGGACTTTCATTGAACATGCCGTAGCACCGATTGGCGCATACAAAATCCAGCTCATCGCAAGAGCCATTTTCCACCTGCATGCTTTTGAAAAAATACATCCCAACGCTTGTTTCAGTGAATGAAAACACGTCGATATCTCCATCGTTGTCGTAATCGTAAAATGATGGCAGATCGACTGAAATGGCATAGATCGGTCCCATAAAAGGGTTATTTCCGATGTTGTAATAGGCCTGAATTAACGCACCCCCATTCGCAGGCTCAAAACTCAGCACACCCCCTGAAGAGGTATTGTACCAGATTTTCATGCCGCTTTGGTTGTTGGTGACAATATCTTGTTTGCCATCGCAATTGAAATCGCGCAGAAATACCCAATTGCGCAATTCTGGGGGAAATGCAGATTGGTATTCTCGCGTGTATCTGTATTTCGACTCTCCCGGTGCAAGGCTTTCATTGATGTAGGTGCTGATTCTATTGCCTACACGATCAAATACAAATAAGTCGTCCTTGCCATCTTCGTTCAAATCGATAGGGGAAAACTGGCAGGAGTTCAATCCGCCGGCCCATGGGTTTACCAACTCAGCTCCGTTGTATTCTACCGGAATGTCATAGTTTCGAAAAAGCGCTTGAGCATTCAAGCCTGATGACCAAATAATGACTGCAACAACAATGATCTGATGTTTCATCCGAGAGAAGTATTCAAAACGATTTCACACAAAAATGGCGTAAAAGATTGCAGGATACTCAAAAAAGAACGCTGGGAGCAATAGTTTTGATCCCTAAACGATATACTCTTTAGTTGTCTTTTTCCCTCCATCTCATTCCATCTCCTTCGTCCATGTTACCACCACTAAGTTTGATTATTTTACTGCTAACCGCAGTGCTGCTGATCTTCAGCATTAAAATTCTTCTCGACCGGTGGATCGGTCACAAAGAGCGTGAATGGGCATTTTTACTCAAGGTGGACAACAACAAAGCCATTGCTCCTTTGAAAATATCGGCCTGTGAGCGCCTAATCGTCATGCTCGAACGCATCTCACCTACTCCGCTGGTGCTTCGTCAGCGCGTTTCGGGCAGCACGGCTGCAATGCTTCAACTAGAATTGATTAAGGCCATCCGCGAAGAATTCGAACACAATGTTTCGCTTCAACTATACGTAAGCACGGAATGTTGGGATCGCGTAAAACACGCCAAGGACGAGACGACAGAACTTGTAAAAATTGCATTTACTCGGGTGAAGCCCGAAAGTATGGGAATGGAATTAGGAAATGAGATTTTCAAATTGGAAGCAGCCACAGGAAACAGTGCTATCAAAGATGCTATTGCTGCGGTAAAGGCAGATATGGGGCGCTATTTCTGATCGGGTGCCTTGCGCAACTTTTCTTCTGGGAAATCTATAATATCCATCATCCAAATTACAGAGCCATTTTTCGTGTTGATCTGAGTTGGATAAAACTGGGCCCCACCAATCATGTGCTGGCCGTGATCTACCTTTAGTATCCGACCAGAGATAGTGGTGACCTCAGGATATTCTTGAGCCTTTTCTGCGAAAAACGGATAACGGATAACGTGATTCGCCATTATTTCATCAAGAAGAGCTTGATTATCAGGCACATCGAGCTTCATAATAAGATCGCCCATTTGACGGAGGCGTTCATTAGTCGGTGCCAGAACCACAAAATCTCCATGGTGGATTTCTTTCGCCCATTTGCTTCTCTTGAGCCACCCGCCCCAAATGCTGGTGAATTCATTCGTTTCCGCGAACCGCAGAGAACTCGACATATTGTCGGTTTCGCGGATCATCGGGTCGTTTTTGAGGCGCTCTTTGGCGGTTTGCTCTTTGAGCGGTTTTTCTGGAGTAAGCGCTGGCGCTGATTCGCCGGTGGACACAGTTGGGATTGGAGACGGATCATTGGCATCTCCGGAAGAATTACAGGAAAAAGTAGCGGGAACTCCGGTAACCAAAATCACATAAAAAAGAAGACTGCGCACCATCGGAAGAGATAATTGGACGGCTAAAATACGTGGATAAACTGATCGAGATCAACCATCGGCTAAAACCCATCCTAACCGTGAATTTTAGACTTACTTTTGCCGGCTCGATTCAATAGAAAGTCGAACCAATTTATACGCAATGACGCATATCGGAAAGAAGCCGGAAGGCGCTAACCTCGATTATCTCGGACTCAAACATGTATCCACGGCCTATTGGAATCTCCACCCGGCTGAACTAGTGGAAGAAACACTGGCACTCGGTCAGGGAATGCTCACCAACACTGGAGCACTCGCGGTAGACACCGGCGAATTCACCGGACGCTCTCCCAAAGACAAGTTTATTGTGAAAGACGCCAGCACAGAGAACTCTGTGTGGTGGAGTCAATTCAACATTCCCTTCGACAGTGCGCAATTCGATGCTCTTTACCAGAGAGTGTGTGCCTATCTCACTGGCAAGGACGTGTATGTTCGCGATGCCTATGTATGCGGAGATCCAAGCTACCGCATGAATCTTCGGATAGTCACTGAGTTTCCATGGAGCAACATGTTTGCCTACAACATGTTTCTTCGTCCTACGGATGAGGAAATCGAAACTCTTTCTCCAGAATGGCATGTCGTATGTGCGCCAGGATTCATGGCCGATCCTGAGATTGATGGTACACGTCAACACAATTTTGCCATTATTGATTTCACTCGAAAAATTGCACTGATTGGCGGAACTGGCTACACCGGTGAAATCAAGAAAGGGATTTTCACTGTATTGAATTATGTGCTTCCACATGAGCGCAATGTGCTTCCCATGCATTGCTCTGCAAACGTAGGAGCGGATGGTGATACAGCGGTATTCTTCGGACTTTCGGGTACCGGAAAAACGACACTTTCGTCAGACCCTAATCGTCGGTTGATTGGCGACGACGAGCATGGATGGTCGGCCGATGCCGTGTTCAACTTCGAAGGAGGCTGCTATGCAAAAACCATCGACCTGACTCGAGAAAAAGAACCACAGATTTTCGATGCAATCCGCTTCGGTGCAATTCTCGAAAACATCGGATTGATGGACGATGGGGTAACTCCCGATTACGAAGACAAGCACAAGACTGAAAATACGCGTGTGAGTTATCCAATTGAGCACATTGAAAATATCATGGCGCCCAGTTCTGGTGGAATTCCTAAGAATATATTCTTCCTTACGTGTGATGCATTTGGAGTGTTGCCTCCGATCAGCAAACTGACCAAGGGGCAAACCATGTATCAGTTCATAAGCGGATACACCGCAAAAGTGGCAGGAACCGAAGCAGGAATCACTGAACCAACCACGACATTCAGCGCATGCTTTGGTGCACCTTTCCTTCCTTTGCATCCCACGAAGTACGCCGAGATGATGGGCAAGCGCCTTGACGAAAGCGGAGCGCAAGTTTGGATGATCAATACGGGCTGGAGCGGCGGTTCACATGGCGTGGGCGAACGGATAAAGCTGCGATTCACCCGAGCAATGATCTCCGCCGCATTGGAAGGTCAATTGGATAAGGTGGGCTATGATACGCATGAGGTTTTCGGATTAGCGATGCCCAAAACGTGTCCGAATGTGCCTGCTGAAATTCTCAATCCGCGCAGCACATGGGCCGATAAAGCCGCTTACGATACAAAGGCAAATGAACTTGCCGAGAAGTTTGTAAAGAATTTCGAAAAATACAGTGATTTCGCGAATGCCGAAATAATGGCTGCCTCACCACGTGTGAAAGACGGCACCTCCGTGTGAGGATCAGCAAATTAATCGCAACGGATAAGTAGTCGAAAATGGAGGGGCGATCCCCTCCATTTTCTTTCTCAAGAACATTCGAATTATGACTAATGTAAAATCTTCACCTCGACCGTTTAACGAAAACGCGCGAAGCGAACAACGCTTTCTTGAGGGACCTAGATCTCGGTTTCGGGAGTTTAAGTTTCTTCTGAAAGTAATGTCTGAATTCATCAATGGGTTTCGAAAACTCCATTTCGTTGGACCCTGTGTGACGTACTTCGGGAGTGCGCGATTTGATGAAAATCATCATTACTATGCAGTCACTCGCGAGCTGGCTGCGCGGACAAGCCAATTGGGCTTTGCGACCATGACAGGAGGTGGACCAGGCATCATGGAAGCTGCTAATCGCGGGGCATTCGAATCCGGAGGTTACTCCATTGGGTGCAACATTGAATTGCCTCATGAACAACGCGAAAATCCATATCTTCACAAGTGGGTCACGTTTCGCTATTTCTTTGTTCGCAAAGTACTCCTCGTAAAATACAGTTATGCTTTTGTGGTGATGCCAGGCGGCATGGGCACCATGGATGAGCTTTTCGAAGCACTGACGCTCATTCAAACTGGAAAAATCAAAGACTTTCCGGTCGTTCTTTTCGGAAAAGAATACTGGAAAAACCTGATTGAAATGCTTGAAGACATGGTCAAACAGGGAACCATTTCTCCGAATGATCTTGACCTTCTGCTCGTGACCGACAGTATGGAGGCCACGGTGGCACATCTCCAGAAACATGTAGTAGAGAAATACGAATTAAAGCGCGCGAAATTGAAGCCCTCCGGATTTTTAGGAGAGCGATAAGTTCTTCGGAAGAAGGAGCAACAGAGATTCCCTGAAAACAATCCTGTCCCTATCTTTCCAACTATTTCCTTTTTGATGCATCTTCTCTTTTTCCCTCATGTACAAGTTGGCGAAACGGTTGTTTTCGATCACGAAACAGCGCGTCATTTGAAGGCACTTCGAATCCGAGAAGGTGAAATGATTCATCTCACTGATGGGAAAGGAAAGCGCTTTAAAGCATCACTCCATAAAACGGGGAAAGAAGCATCCTGCAATGTAATTTCTGAGGAGGCGTATACTCCTCAACGACCGCAGCTCAGTGTCGCTATTGCTCCAACCAAAAATCACGACCGCTTGGAGTGGTTCGTTGAAAAGGCAGTAGAGATCGGAGTGCATCGCATTTATTTGATCGAATGTGAAAACAGTGAAAGGCCTACCGTGCGCTATGATCGTCTGGAACGCATGGCGGTTGCCGCTCTCAAGCAAAGTCAGCGGTATTGGCTTCCTGAGATTTTTCCAATACACTCCTTTAAAGAGCTAGCTCAACGTGATTTTGAAGGCACGAAATTCCTCGCCCACTGTTATGCGGAGCATCCCAAAAAGCTGCTTCGTGATGTGCTCACTAAAAATTCGGACACACTCATTTGCATCGGTCCGGAAGGTGATTTCTCCCGCGAAGAAATTTACCTCGCAGAAAAAAATGGCTTCGTTTCTGTAAGCTTAGGTCAATCGCGTTTGCGAACCGAAACAGCCGGCCTTGCAGCGGTGCATACATTTGAACTCATCAACCAGAACTGATATGTTTGGACTGATTCGATTCTTATTTCGCCTTATCGGGCTGATACTCGTAATTTTATTGGTAGCAGCGTGGTTCACCAACCCCACTAAAGCAGAATTTGCTGAAAAAGCGGAATCCGTGATGCGTGATCGTCTCGCCGGCTCAGAGGGAATCGAACAATTCCTCCAAACTGATTCCGAGCTCACCCGCAAACTGATTGAAGGAATGGCTCAGCACGACAACTACTATGTCTTCGGAATATTCACCGTGAAAGTGCCATTGGACGATGATTACCGTTTCGTAGGTGTGTTGGGCCAGTTTATTCCCTTGCAGGAAAAGAATCCGCTGGAATGGATGGGCCACTCGCCGACCACTCAGCAATAAACTTGTTTCTATGAAAAAAGACAGTCTGGTAGTTATGGCCCTGAGTTTTATCCTTGCGCCATGGTCTTCCGTGTATTCGCAGTCTTCGGAATATTCGCTCATACCAGCACCAATTGGTATCACTGCTGTGAGTGGCACGTTCACATTTCAACCCTCTACTTCCCTTCTGTTTGCTGCTGCATGCGAAAAGGAGGTTACGCTTTTCGGTGAGTGGTTGCAAATGCATGATGGTGTGAATCGACCCGTTGCACTCTACCGTGAAGGTGACCCTGTTGCGAATAGCGTACTCTTCACTTGCTCCGCTTCAATCAACTTAAGAAAAGAGGATATCGCCTTTCTCCCAGGCAACTTATCGCAACTCCCCTTGAATAATGGTGCGGGCAGTTACAAGATCACTATGACATCAGATAATATAATGATCACGGCTCCTGATCCATCCGGTCTATTCTATGCCACGCAAACCCTGCAGCAAATGATCTTTCAGAAAAGCGAATTACAAAATACACCCATCGTTCTGCCATGTGTGAACGTGATCGACAAGCCCATGTTTGCACATCGCGGACTACTTCTCGATTGTTGTCGCCATTTTATGTCAAAGGATTTTGTGAAGCGCTACATCGATCTTTTAGCGATGCATAAAATGAACGTTCTGCATTGGCATCTTACCGAAGATCAGGCTTGGAGGATCGAAATTAACGCTTATCCCCGTCTTACTTCCACCGGCGCCTATCGCATGGAAGACAATGGACTAGAGTATGGCGGATTTTATTCGCAGGATGACATCCGGGAAATTGTGGCCTACGCCACTGCCCGACATGTAATGGTGATTCCGGAAATTGAACTACCTGGACATTCAGTGGCCGCTATTGCCTCCTACCCCGAACTCAGTTGCACCGGAGAACAAATTGCAGTGCAAAATGAGTGGGGAGTCTTCAAGGATATCTATTGCGCAGGCAATGAAAATACGTTCGTCTTTCTGGAAAAAGTATTGGATGAAGTCTGTGCGCTATTTCCCAGTCCATACATTCACATCGGAGGTGATGAAGTGCCAAAATACCGGTGGGAACATTGCGACAAATGTCAGAAGCGCATTTCAGAGGAAGGACTAAAAAATGAAGCTCAGCTTCAAACATGGTTTATCGAGCGCATTGCCTCGTACCTGCAATCCAAAGGCAAACAGATTATAGGCTGGGATGAAATCATTGAAGGAGGGATTCCCGAAAATGCCGTCATTCAAGTGTGGCGGGATGTGAACTATGGGGCAGAGGCAGTCACTGAAGGACATTATGTAGTGATGTCGCCCACCAGCCATTGTTATTTCGACTACGGACTGGAGAGCATAGATCTCGAAAAAGTATATTCATTCGATCCGATTCCGGCTTCACTTCCGACTGCGCAGCGATCAATGATTCGCGGCGGCGAATGCACTATGTGGACCGAGCGTGCACCTCAAGAATTGGTGGATGGCAAACTATTCCCTCGCATACTGGCGATGTCGGAAGTGCTCTGGACGTATCCTGCCAAGCGCGACTATAAGGCATTCAAGACAAGGACAGAAATTCATCAGCGGCAGTTGAACGCATTTGGTGTGACAAGTGGATTCAGTGAAATTCCGGTTACATTTTCTTCTGTTGCTGGATTATCCGGAGCAATGAATGTGACGGTATCTCCGTCAAACACCGGAATCACCCTCACTTATTTGAAATCGAACATTCACAGCACAGAAGTGGCGGAAGAATATCGGCCAGTAACAGAACCGATATCAGTAAAAAGTGCAGCGTGGATTGATGTGCGGGCAGCACTCCAAAGTAGTGGTCACTCTATAAATGTGCGTCGTGGTTTTTCGTCACATGCCGCTTATGGTAAGCCACTCACCCTTTCCTATTCCCCGAGTAAGTGGTACACAGGCGGAGGGGAAAATGCATTAGTGGATGGTCGCCTAGGCACCGATGATTTTCGCGATGGCACGTGGCAAGCGGTACAAGGAGGAGATATGCAAGCCACCACAGATCTGGGTCAAAATCAGACTATCAACTTCCTCAGCACACGCTGGTACCACTATACCAATGCCTGGATATTTCGTCCCGAAATCGTTACGTATGAAGTGAGTGAAGATGGAACCAATTGGACGGTTGTTTCGATTGTGAATGCCGCAGCCGGATTGCGGGATAGTCCGGAACAGAGGGCACTCGGATTCGACTCCGAGTTTGAATTAGATGAGGCCCCACATGGGCGATATGTGCGAATGACCGCTAAGAATAGCGGACCGTGTCCTGAGTGGCATGACGCAGTCGGCGAGCCTAGCTGGTTGTTTGTGGATGAGTTTGAAGTGAGATGACGAGTTACCCCTGACTATCCTGTCAAGACTCCAAATTCCGTTTGGCTTGTGCCACGTGACGCTCGATATGGTTTACATAAAAACGAAGTGTATCACCAAGTCGCAGATTGATCCATTTTGAAAGCGAAATGGCCGTTTTGACTTTCGTGAGATTCATTGATTCAGCCTGATAGAGCAATGAAACAAGGAGTTCCTGTTGCTTGAGAAATCGATCCAATGTGGTTGTCGACAAGGTCGAAGGATCAGGCACTTTGTCCTTGGGGGAATTCATTTTGGTAATCTTTCCATCCTTCCCTTTCATCAGATTGGCGAAGTAATTTCCGAGAACTCCGCTTTTAAATTTCGGTGAAAATGGGACGTCTCGCTGTGCGATCATCTTCAGTTCAATTTCGGGTAGATAAAAATCGCCGTAAAGATTGAGGTGCTCGATGCATTCCAAAACACTCCATGACGAGTCGGTCTTCCTGAAATTAAGTTGAGCAGGACTCAGCGCTTTAAACGCGCAGACAGTGCGTGTGGACATCTCGGTGTTCCGGATGAGTTCGGCTATAATATCTTTCGTAGTGAAATGCATTTCGTAAATCTTTCCGCAAAGGTTCGAACATCTTAAATAGCGAGGCTTGATTGAAATCAAGAATTTCGAATACGACTCAATGTCTCCGGAGTCATGCGCAGATAAGAGGCAATGTACTTGAGGGGAATTTGCTGAAACAAATGTGGGCTTCGTCGAAGAACTCGTTTTAGGCGCTCTGTTGGTGACGAAATAAGTAAATCAATTTCCCTATCTATTTGCTGCGTAATCAATACCTCAAGCAATCGATTATAATCATGTAGATTAGTTGCACACTGGCTCACATACTCCAACAAATAGCTCTTGGGTACAACCAATAACTTGGTTTTTCGAATGGCATCAATATAAAATTCGGAAGGACTTTCATTGAAAAAAGAAGATAACGAAGCAATGACTGACCCTTGGTATCCAAAGCGAACTACTTGCTCCTCATGCTCTGTGAGATAAAACACGCGCACTGCACCCGATTCTATGACATAAAAATTGCGCTCCACTTCTCCTTCGCGGATGACAAATTCGCCTTTCGCATACACTTGCGACTCGATCTCATCGCCAAGAGAGACGATTAGTCTGCTTATTAAGTCGAGGTTCTCCGACATGAATTATCGCACTAAAATATCGTCCTCTACAACGCCGTCAGGAATCGCCGTTTTCATTATCTTCTGAATGCTCAGTTAATCTTATCGATCCCCTTATCGCCTTTTGCGCTCGCATCCTGAATCAATTTGTCGCCGCGGGCTTCGGCATCCTTCACTAATTTATCAGCCTTCTTATCGGTTTCTGCTATCGCCCTAGTGTAGACCTCATCAGCCTCCTTGCGCAACTTATCTGCTGCGGCCTTTTTAGCCATTTTTTCAAGCGGGTTTTTCGCGCTATCCTCTGCTTGCTTCGCCAATTTGTAGGCTTCATCCTTTCCCTTTTGCGCCGCAGACCGACCCTCAACTTTCATCTTGTCCGCCGCAACCTGAGCCTCTCTTACCAATCGCTCCTTTTCAGCAATTGCTTTTTCCAATGCATCATTCTTAAGATCTGTCGCCTTTTCCTTTACTTCTGCCTTGATCGCTTCTACAGCCTGCTCTTTCAAATCCTTCACTGCATCTTCACCCAGTGCTTTGCTGGTTACACTCACTTTTGGATCCGTCACCGTTCCGGTGATGCGAGCAATCACATTGATCTTATTCCCCACGCTCACGTTGGTTCCAAGCTTCTTGTTGATTTCACCAATGAAACTATTGGCTTGATTGACGGCAGATGATGGGAATCGATCAAAGGGCACATCCATTTCAACGTTATAATCAATCACCTGATCAAGTGTAGTCGAACCATAAATTTTGGCCGGTACCCCATCCAGTTTCACCGTAAATGGATCTACACTTATGGCTCCATCTACGATCTTAAATGCCACGTTAATATCGTTGATGGTCAACGGCTGCTTGAGCTTGTCGTAATTTATTTTTTCTGCAAATTTCACCAACGGTTGAAAATCCATTACGGTGACGCTTTTTGTAGAAAGTGATCCTCCTCCATTGACCGTTGCATTAATGGGCATCATGGATTGATCCAGATCACTACGCATCGCAAATTTCGCGGAGAACCGGCCGTTGCATGCTTTTGCCACGGGCGCCATTTTATCAATAGTAGCAAACTGAGTGGCCGCCTTGTTGATATCCATATCACGGATGTCAAAGATCATATCCATCTTAGGTTTTGAGAGATCTCGGGCATCATAATTTCCGCTCATCCCGACTGTACCCTCAAGCACATTCATTGTGAGGTTGGTAAGAGAAGCTACTTTGTTCTTCAATCCTATTCCACCCCTCACGTCAGTAATTTCATTGATATCGTAAATCAATTTATCAATGGATGCATTCAACTGAAAATCGATATTACCGGGAAGTTCGATTACTGCCATTGACGACGTATCTGCTGCAGCGCCCTCTTGACCGGCCTCTGGGCTGACTGTTTCATCCGTCATAAATTCATTCAAATCCATCAACTTCGAACGCACATCAAATCGTCCGATGAGCGATGAATCTTTGAGTGCGAACTGCAAGTAATCCGTAATGCGTCCGGTAGCGGAAACATCGCTGCGACCTATGTTCGCGTTGAAATTATCGAGACTCACAAAAGCTGGAGAAAACGCAAAATTGGCACTGTTCACGACCAAGTCATACGGCAATGAATCGCTGCTGAAAATGACATTCATAATACCAAGTGTTCCCTCTGCTTTAAATTCCTCATAGCGCTCCTTTTCGATGCTACTCATGCGACCGGCCAATGCTATGTCCGCTTTGATCTGACCGCTCACTTTATCTCCTTCTTCCAATGGAATAAACTCTTTCACATTATCCAAATCCACAAATGCCTTGAGCATAAAATTGATATCTGGATCACTCTCTAGTGTGCGCAATTTAAGCGTCATATCCACGGGATTCCCTGCCATTTCGAGGTGAAAACGATCCACGTCCACCGTAGTGTTGTCCATCACATTCATGTCGGCAACGATTGTGGCATTTAACTCAATATTGTCAACACTTTTCGGAAGATCTGGGTATTTGAAACGTCCATTCTCTATGAGCATACTCAATCCAAGTCCTGGCATACTTGTGTCATTGTAAGTGCCGCGCACATAACCCTCCAACGCAAAATTTCCTGTGGCATCCACTCCACTTACATCCTTTGCAAACTCTAAGGGCACCATGGATAGGAAGTTCTTAAAATCATTCTTTACTGCGGCAAAAGTGATATCCATATCAATATTCTCCGCAGGCATTGATACCCAGCCATCAGCTTTAAGCAGAAGTTCGTTCAATTTCACTTCATTCTCCTTAAAGGTGAATTTCATATTGGCCATATCCATTTCAAGATCGGCCTTTAGATCGAGTTTCGCTTTGTTCATGTAAGTAACGCCATCAAACCAAAACGTTCCGCTTTCAGCTATTGTCTGCGTGCTCCAGGTGGTAATATCTCCCGCCACGTCGCCGCTTGCATTCATGTCGAGATTCTCGAACCTCATCTTCATCGGCATGCTTTGGTCATCGTATGCCAGCTTCAAATTTTCGATCGTTATATCCTCAATTTTGAGATTGAGCGGACTTACTTCTTCAGAAGGCTGCTCTGGAGTTTCGACAGCGGCGGTATCGGCTTTTGCAATGTCATAATTGGCCGCACCATCAGGGGTCACTCGCACATCAAAAGACGGATCGATCAACGCTATACGCTTGATCTGAATCTGATCTCCAAATACACTTTTGATGTCTACCACTGCTTCCAGACTCCCGATTTGAACTAATCTCACGCCTTCAAATGGCGCGACATTGTCCACTGTGAATTGATCAATACTCACCCTCAGATTGGGAAAATTGCGAATAATTGAAAGGCTAACCCCTTCGAAATTGACGGTAGCGTTTAGGTTGTCGTTGGCAGCCTTTTTTACCGCCTCCACTATTTTACCTTTAAATAAAAAAGGCAATACGAGAAGGAGCAGGAATATCACACCGAGGGTGATTCCAGAGATTTTAAGAATGCGCTTCATGTTGATCAGAATTGCTCCAAAGGTACTTGAGTCGGATATTCCGTGGCACCGAGATATCTCACAATAAATGAGAGACGAAAACGTCGATCCGCGAAAAACAACCTTAGCGACTCATTCTGTGCACGAGCATCGCATCGGCTAGAACAAGAGCTGTCATGGCTTCCACGATTGGCACGGCGCGGGGAAGAACGCACGGATCATGGCGTCCGGCAGCTTCCAGCGTGATTTCTTCGCCGGCAGTATTAACGGCTTGCTGGGGCTTTCCAATCGTGCTTGTGGGCTTAAATCCGATTCGAAACCAGAGATCCTTACCATTGGAAATCCCGCCCGTTATTCCTCCGTCGTGATTGGTTTCTGCTGAATCGTTATTTTCACTCCCAAAGCGAAGCGTAGACGATAGCCCATCACCCATCTCAAATGACTTTACGGCGTTGATTGAGAGCATGGCGGAAGCTAACGCTGCATTGAGTTTGGCAAACACAGGCTCACCTAAACATACAGGCACGCCTATCGCAACTGCGGTGATAATTCCACCCACACTGTCTTTTTCGTCGCGTGTTTTCTCTATCAATTTAATCATGCGTTCGGCCGTAGCTGGGTGCGGACATCTCACTGCATTCAACTCAATCGTATTCAGATCGAGCGAAGTATATGGAAGTGGCACATGAATATCCTTGACTCCACTTACATAAGCGAAAATCTGAATACCTGAATCACGGAGAAGCATTCTCGCAATGGCGCCGCCGGCGACTCTTGCAGCAGTTTCACGGGCCGAACTTCGTCCACCGCCTCGATGGTCCCGATGACCGTATTTCTGTGCGTACACAAAATCGGCATGACCTGGGCGGAACGTGTCTTTTAGTTGGTCGTAATCACTTGAGCGTTGATCCTTATTTCGGATCAAAAATCCAATGGGAGTGCCCGTTGTTTTTCCTTCGAATACTCCTGACAAAATCTCCACCTCATCCGCTTCGTCGCGTGGAGTTGTCAAGGCACTTTGACCCGGTCGACGTCGTGCCATTTCTCGTTGAAGCATGTCGAGGTCAAACGTCAATCCGGACGGACATCCATCTACCACGCCACCAATGGCCGGGCCGTGCGACTCGCCAAACGTGGTAAGACGAAAATTGTGACCAAAGGTGTTCATGGCGTCAAAAGTAACACACCTTTTGAGAGGCAATCGAAGAGCTTTCCTTAATATAGTTCATCAGAAACGCCAAGCCATCTGGAACTCTACTAACCTTACTTGCAACCAAAAATTACTTGCCGGCGAATCCTCCTGAAATCCTCTGGAGATGCGACTTTTGACATCTTCATAAGGTGAGTAATAAAACTCCGGACTCAACTGAAAAATAAAGTCCCAAGTATCGTCTACCCTGAACCGATAGCCCACTGTAAATGCGGCCCCCACCAGATACTGCGTATGGGTCTGATCACGCGTAAAGACAGTATCTCCAGGGTCCGAAGCCAATGGCCGCACTTCGTTCACAAGCGTATCTCTTGCGAAGGCTACGCTGGCGATTTGATCAAGGCGAGTGTTTGTTCCAAAAATGAGGTCAACGCCATAAATCGGAGTATGTCTTTCCTCAGGATCCGACCACTCCCAGCCGATTCGACCGGTCACCCGCGTTTCACTATTGTTCGTGTAACGATAAACAAGTGAGGTATCAGTGACCAACGTAATTTCTGTCAAAAACTGATCAGATGGATCAAGTACGTCGTAAAAATCTACTACAACCTGGACTCGTGTGAGCCGTCCCGGACGTGTTGCGCTCTGTCGGCGGTAGATAATCCCTAAGCGCGGAGAATTTGGAAACCCACCCATCAAAGTGGAAAGGGGTGCTGTTCCATAGAGTCCTATCGAATTCTTTCGAACTTTAGGAGGTTCATTCAACTCATCAAACTGAGCGATTGTGCTCAATGAAATGATGCCGCAGCAGAGCATCACAAGAAAAACTCGAATCATAGGGAGAAGGTTGGGATGCATTTGCAGCTAGTAATCGGAGAATTAAGTTGCAATATTGCACGACCTAATCGGGTGAAATGAAAATTCTGATTAAAAATATCAAATCACTTTTTGGTGCGCGCGAACAGGCACCTGAATTTGTGGCTGGAAAATCCATGAGGGAATTGCCATGCATACACGGTGCTTGGCTCGCCATTGAAGATGGGATATTTGCCGATTTCGGCACCATGGAAAACTGGCCTGGAATCAGCGACTGGAGAGATCTGGAAGTAATTGATGCCGATGGAAAATATATTCTCCCCACTTGGTGCGACTCGCACACTCATCTCGTTTTCGCAGGGTCACGGGCGGGCGAATTCACCGATAGGATACGCGGATTGACTTACGAGGAAATCGCTGCGAAAGGCGGTGGAATACTCAATTCGGCACAACTGCTCCGAGAGACACCGGAGGAAGTGCTTCTCGAAAAAGCCCTCCGTCGCATGGATGAAATCATGTCTCAGGGTACCGGTGCGGTAGAAATAAAAAGTGGGTACGGACTAACACCCGAATCGGAATTAAAAATGCTTCGCGTAATACGCAAACTCAGTGAGACGCACCCGCTTTCGGTAAAATCGACCTTATTGGCCGCGCACGCCATTCCCTTGCATTTCAAGCAGAATCCCGATGGGTACGTGAACGAAATCATTGACGTTCTTCTGCCACAAGTAGCGGATGAAAATCTAGCTGATTTCATAGATGTGTTCTGTGAGCTCAACTACTTTACTGTATCACAAACCGAACGTTTGCTCGACGCGGGAGCGAAGTATGGTTTGCCCGCCAAGGTGCATGTGAATCAGTTCAACTCTATTGGCGCAATCGAATCGTGCGTCCGTCACAATGCACTGAGCGTTGACCACTTGGAAGTTCTTACCGAAGAAGACATTCAGTTTCTGAAAGGAAGTCGCACCATGCCAGTTGGCTTGCCCGGCTGTTCATTGTTCATTCATATTCCGTACACCCCGGCAAGGCGGATTATTGATGCGGGATTACCGCTTGCACTTGCCTCGGACTTCAATCCGGGCTCCGCGCCCAGCGGAAATATGAATTTGGTCAATAGCCTAGCTTGCATTCGGATGTCGATGCTTCCTGAAGAAGTGATTCAGGCCTCTACAATCAATGGAGCATACGCTATGGGCTTGAGTGCGAGCCACGGGAGCATAACGCCGGGTAAATCCGCGAGCTTTATTCTGACCCGACCGCTTCAATCGCTTGACGAGCTCCCGTATTACTTTGGATCAAACCAGATAGAACAAGTATGGATTGGTGGGGTGAAACAATAATCTCAGCGCTATGAATTACACTTTTCTCCGTCTCATCCCCGCACTCTGCATTCTGCTGATCAGTGTATTTCTTACTGCCCGATACTCCTCCAATCTTATCGCTCAAACAATGAACACCGTTGCACATGTTGATTTGACGCGCTACGCCGGAAAGTGGTATGAGATTGCTTCTTTTCCGATGTCTTTTCAACGCGGGTGTTGCGGCACCACAGCCACTTACACCCCCACAGACAAGGGATATAGTGTCGTTGAAAACAGGTGCTTTCGGGACAGCCTCTCTGGAAAGGAATCAACCATAAAAGGGAAGGCATTTGTGGATGATTCATCCAGCAATGCTAAATTAAAGGTTCAATTCTTCTGGCCATTCCGAGCCAAATACTGGATCATCGATTTGGCCGACGATTATTCTTACGCTGCAGTCAGTCATCCAAACAGAAAGTATCTGTGGATTCTTTCGCGGTCACCACAGATGAGCGAAGAGGTTTATCTGGGTATTCTGAAACGGGCTGCTTCTCAAGGACTTGAGGTAGGAAAACTAAAACGAACAGTGCAATAGTCTTTGCCGGCAAACCCAGTTCGGATTTCATCTCCGGCATGGAATGATTAATTTGGCTAGGGTGAATACTTCGACAACTCCCTTCTAGGATATCGCTCATTATATCACATCGTGCGCGTGGGCGAGCAGCTCTTTGAAATCCCCCTTTGGCAAGTCAGTTCGGTTTAAATTCCGAAATACTTTCTGACTTCACTTTTGATTTGTTGATCTGTCAAGATGCCGCGAATGACTTTAGGCTCTCGCTTTCCATCGTATAGGATAATTCCAATCTTATTCTTGTCAAAATCTCGGCGCAATCGAAATTCCTTGCCATTGCCCCAACCCAACGAAATTTCCTTCATATCAGTGGTCCTCACATTGATGCCAGTCAGGTTGTGGCCTTCAGAGAACATCTGAGCATAGAGATCAAACTCGTCCACTTCTGCAAAGGCGCTTTCGTCTCCCGACTCCAAAGTCAGGTTATACATCTCTTCCGACGACATGGTGAAGAAAATCACTTCGCGGATCGTGCTCCGAGGATTTTCAGAAGTATTCTCTACTCGCTGAGCCCAACTGGAGGTCGCGAACAGAATGGCACTGCACAAGAAAAGGAGTTTCATAGTAGTATGTTAGAAGTCTCAAAATTAGTTCACAATGGCCTACGTTCGTTGTGGCATATTTGCACCGTAAATCATCTTCTCTTCTATGAAACGCATTATCGAATGTGTGCCCAATATCAGCGAGGGGCGCGACAAAGCCAAAATCACCGCTATCTCTTCGGTAGTGGAAACTGTTCCCGGAGTGATGCTCTTGGATGTGGATGCAGGAGCGAGTACCAACCGCACCGTGATCACTTTTGCGGGTGAGCCGGAAGCTGTGATCGAAGCGGCCTATCTGCTGATTCAGAAAGCGTCAGAATTAATCGATATGCGTCAACACTCCGGTGAGCACCCGCGTCAAGGGGCCACAGATGTTTGTCCGCTTGTGCCTGTATCCGGAGTATCACTTGCCGAATGTGCAGCACTTGCTCACCAACTCGGAGAACGCGTAGGTCGCGATTTGAGAATTCCGGTGTACCTCTACGAAGCCGCTGCCCGTTCAGAAGTGCGTCAAAACCTCGCGAATTGTCGAAAAGGAGAATATGAAGCACTGGAAAAAATTACGACTGCAGAATGGAAGCCTGACTTTGGCCCGGACAAAGTATCCGATACCGTCAAACGTTCAGGTATTACCACGATAGGAGCCCGCGATTTTCTGGTTGCCTATAACGTCAACCTGAACACTACTTCCACACGCAGAGCCAATGCCATTGCTTTTGATATTCGTGAGGCGGGACGAACGCTGCGAGAAGGAGATCCTGTGACAGGCAAACCATTGCTTGACGCGAGTGGCGAGCCTGTGCGCATTCCGGGCACACTCAAATCGGTAAAGGGCATCGGCTGGTACATTGCCGAATATGGCATCGCTCAACTCTCGCTCAATCTGACTAATATTCATGTCACTCCGGTGCATGTTGCCTTTGAGGAATCATGCCTAAAGGCAGAGGAACGAGGTATCCGCGTAACGGGCTCCGAATTGGTCGGACTGATTCCGTTGCAATGCCTTCTCGATGCGGCCGATCATTTCCTGCACAAACAACAACGTTCCTTAGGCATTTCAGAACGTGAAAAAATTAAGATTGCAGTGAAGTCTCTTGGCTTGGATGACCTCGCGCCATTTCACCCGGAAGAAAAAATTATAGAATATCTCATTGCGAAAAAATCAGGTTCTGATAAGCGTCTGATCGACCTCGATCTCGTGCGCTTCGCGGAAGAAACATCTTCTGAATCACCCGCTCCTGGAGGCGGCTCCATCAGCGCTTATGTAGGCGCTTTGGGCGCTTCACTTGGAAGCATGGTGGCCAATCTCTCCTCTCACAAAAGAGGATGGGATGATCGTTGGGAAGAGTTTTCGGAGTGGGCGGAAAAAGGCATGTACTTCCAGCGCGAATTGCTCCGATTGGTAGATGAAGACACCAATGCATTCAATGCCATCATGGAAGCATTTGCTCTTCCGAAAAACACACCTGAGGAAAAAAACAATCGAAATGCGGCGATCGAAAACACTTCGAAGCACGCCATGGAAATCCCCTTTCAAACTGCAGAACTCGCTGTGCAAAGCATGGGAGTGATGCAGGCTATGGTGGAAAAGGGCAATCCAAATTCCATCACGGATGCCGGTGTTGGCGTGCTGTGTGCTCGAGCGGCTGCTATTGGTGCGGTGATGAATGTGCGCATTAACGCAAAAGGAATAAAAGATCAGGCTTTTGCTGATTCTCTGGTTCAACGTGCTACCGCGTTGGAATCAGAAGCGGAGCGGATTGAACAGGAAGTCCGCCAGTTCATTATGCAATCCATGGCCTGATCGACTTGCGGTCTAATTCCCTCGCGATTATTTGACTGTTTATTTTACAAGAAAAAAAAGTCATCGCCGCTTAACTGGATAGGACTGGCCCTGCGTGGTCAAGATCAATTTCCCTGTTGAATAGCACTACATTTTCAGAATAAAAACTGAAAACGATTTACCTCCACTCTGGGTAAAGGATACTTTTAGTCCTTTACTAATCGAACGCTCCATCTCTCTTTTGGTGCGCTCAGAAAGTACACCCCACGTGAAATGGAACCAGTTTGAATCAAGTACTTTCTGCCTCCAGGTACCTCTTCTTTACTTTCCATTGTAAAAGGTATAGAACGCCCGAGTTCGTCGCGCAATATCAAGTCGGAAGGACTGCTAAAGCTTCTTAGCTCCACCACAAACGAATCAACGAGCGGATTGGGATAGACCAGATAGACCGCTTGATTGCGCTCATCTACTGATGAAAATACGCAAGTAGATGTGACTTCCAAATTCGTATTTCCCTCGTAGTATGTTACAAAATCGCCGATAGCTGCCGCATCAGATTTCAGGAAGTAATCACACCAATTCAACATCAGCACACGAGTGATTTCTTGCTGCTCTTCGCGCGAGAGATTGCCCGGATTGAACTCTCCGAAATCGCATAGCGATCCGGAGTTAGCGAAGTAGCAATGTGAACCTTCCAGAATATTTACGAATACTTTGCACGCCGAGGCTGAGCCTTCATAAATTGGAATATGATGATCTGCGGGAGGGGTTACTCCATCTGCGTTGCCCGACAATACCAATACCGGCACATTCACCGAACCTCCCGCGGCTATTGCAGAAGGATTGGTTTCTGCGGGTGCTAATCCAATGATACAATCAATTGTTTCATTTGACGCTGCTGAAAGCCACGTTGCGCCGCCCCCCATGCTGTGTCCCGCGATGGCCCTTCGATCGGTCAGATGTTCGAATAATGGAGAGGACTGATTGCCCGCTAAGGCGCCAATCTGCGCACTCACGAAGCTCAGATCCAGTCCATAGTCTTGGTGATCAGGCGCAAAACCACCTTCGGTAGTCACAAATGCCATTACATATCCTTCGGGCACCAAATCAGTCCATAGATTCTCATACGCCTCATATCCCATGACGAATCCATGGCCAAATACGATCACCGGAAACTGCCCATCAGCCGCCGCGGTATTATCTCCTTCGGCTGTGGCCGGATAATATATCTCGCACCCAATATCCCGATTGTTGCGTGAGGCATCCACAAACGTGTTGGAGAGGTGCCCGATCTCCAACTGAGCAACTAGCACCATTGGAAACAGAATTAAAAAAGTAGTAGATAGATTTTTCATAGTTAAGGTGTCATTTTTTCAAAACGAAGCACTGATCGATCGTCTCCCGCATCTAAGATTAGGAAGTAGAGTCCAGAGGAAAGCGACGAAACATCAATTTTTCCTTGATAATAATCCTGATCAATCGGCCCTGTAAAACCTGTCCCGGTGAGCACTAATCTTCCTGCGTAGTCCCTCACTTCATAGCGTGGTGATTCGGTAGTCCGTTGATTAATGATCACTGAAAGAAATCCATTCGAAGGATTTGGAAAAACCTGTACGTTCAATTCACCTGCAGGTACAGCGTTTGACGAACGAAGGAATTCAAACGCTTTCCAGAAATCCGGTATACCATGCCCCATTGAATCGTTGGGCATAAAATAGAGATGCGCACTCTGTTCAATGGCCCGAAATATCTCCTTGGAAGATCGTTCTGGAAACGCTTCCCATAGGCAGGCAGCAAGACCTGTCAAAATCGGAGCGCTGAACGAAGTGCCATTGCCTTTACGTATGGTCGAATCCATATCCGCAAACACCGTTTGCTCACCCATCGTCATCACATTCGGTTTTACATCCCCATCGGATGCCGGACCATAGCTGGAGAAAAACGAATGCTGTTCCTCGCTATTTACGGAACCCACGGCCATCACACCTTTCCCATCGCTTGGAGCAGTGATGTATCGCCATGCACTTGAACCAGAATTACCAGCGCTGTTGACCACTAAAATACCCTTCCGTGATGCTATTCCCGCGGCGATCGAGGAGCGTGTCGATTGACCATTCATATCCGAATACGAATGGTTCATTGAAGGATCATCAAAGAGCGAATAGCCCAAACTAGAATTGATCAGATCCACCCCGATGCTATCGGCATACTCCGCAGCTGCCACCCAATTATCCTCCTCCACGAGGTATTCACCTTCTACATTTTCGGTGCGAAACAAATAGTAACTCGCGCCGGGAGCTGTGCCGATCAATGAATCAGGAATTAGGCCGGCCATGTGACTCAGGACAAAAGTGCCATGAGTACTTTTTCCGTATACCGCAATCTCATTCGGGGATACAAAATCCTTTATCTCAACAATCCTACCTTCCTCATACAAATGCCCAAACGCCGGAAGGATATCTGTGCGAATCCAGCCCGCATCAAACACCGCGATTTTTCTACCCTTTCCTGTATATCCTAAGCGATGAAGCAAGTGGCCGTTGAGCATACTGATTTGTCGGAAGCTCGGACCATACTCCTGCTCTTCTTCCAATACATCTCCGCCGGATCGGGTGTCGGTCATTCCAACTTCCTTGTCTATCTCGTGACTGAATCTACGTGAGGTCACACTTTTCACATCTGCGACGAACGAAAGCGCCCGAATAGCATCGATGGTGGTTTGCATCATCGCAGTGTCTACAATGCGCACGGTAGCCGCATTGAACCATTTGCTTTTGTGATGCAATTCCATATTGCCCAAGGCAATCATAGCAGAAACGTACTCCGGGTTTACAGGAAGATCCAGCGAATCGAAACCAATTCCCTCTTTCAACCGGCGATTGATTGTAGACAATGAGAGATATTCAGAAGGTTGTTGGAGTGAATAGAGGGAATTGTGTTTGTTGGCAAATTGCACCCAAACCATCCCGGGAGCGGTCTGAGCGGAACTCAGCGACACAAAGCTCAACTGAAAAATCAGCCCGAGAAGAGCAAATTTGGTGTGATTAAAGTTCATAGCCGAAGGTGAGCGCCGTCATAATGACTTCCACACCTGAAACCTGCCCCAACTGGGTGTTCAGGTCAGTAAAACGCTTGTAAACCATTCCGACGTTGCGCGCATATATCTCATAAGCAATTTCCTGGTCCACTAGGTTCACGTTGTTGCGCTGATTTACTTTTACTGTTTTCGAAAAAACCTGAATTCCCAACTCAGTGGGCTTGTCCACATTCTCAAAAGTATATTCCCATTCTCCGAGCGTATTATAGGCATTGCCATTCCAAGTCTTGGCCTCCACTACAGGAAATGCCATCTTGACGTAACGCACATTGTCCTCAACCCGCTCCGCCGCAGTAGGTGTTCGCTTTTGAACCCATACATTTTGAAGTACCCATTCCTCTGAGCTGTTCAGGCGCTTGTAGCGCTCCACAAGAATGGCTGCATCCCCTTGTCCGTCCACAAACTCATTCGCAAGAAGTTCTTTGATCTGAAACTGAAATTCCTCTTCACTAATGCCGTAGGATGTAGAGTCTACCCGATAAATGATGAACGCCCGAGCAGTGTTTGGGAAAAAAGTATAGCCCAAATCGATCTCGGCGGGATCTGACTTTTTGCAGGAAAAAAGCGCCGTAAGTGCTAAGGCTGTGAGGATCAGGTTTCGAAAGGTCATTTTAGGTCTGAAGTAGGGCTAATGTAACTCATCAGTCCCTTTCGTGCAAGTGGCATGACTCAATTTCCAGCAGCCTTCGTAGTAATCAGTTCTCCATTTTGCCAGACTTCTATCTTTTCGATTCGTCCTTTGGGAGTGTAAAATGTGATTTCTCCTTCGTAGTGGTCATCCACATAATCGCCAGATACGCGCAGTTGGGTGCCTTCTAGTTTCTCACGAAATGCGATGCCTTGCTTCACATCCTCCGGAGTGCCTGGAACTTGCACAAACTGACCTTGATCAAACCACTCATTGAAAGGCCCATTCTTCATTCCATTCTCGTAGGAGTACTCGCTTTTCGGAATGCCATTATCGTAGTATTCTGAAAAGGTGCCATTCTCATAGCGGCGCTTTACTTCTGTACCCTTTTTAAAAAGAACAGTCACTTCAGGCATTCCTGAAGTAGCGTAGAAATTCCAGTTTCCATCCTTCAACCCTGCGAGGTACTTCCCTTCGGATTCGAGCGTACCATTCTCCTTCCATGACTTGTAATCGCCCTCAAATTCATCGTTCAAATAGAAACCCTCCTTCTCCTTTTTTCCATTCTCGTAGTAGGTTGAAAAAGGTCCGTTAAACTTGCCCTTCACATAGGCGTATATCGCAACCATTTTCCCGTTAGAATAATAGTATTTGCAACTTCCGTCCAGAAAATCGTTGATGTAGTTTTCATCCGAGCGCACCATCCCTGAAGGATCATAGGTTTTCCAATTGCCCTGTTTGACTCGAACCCATTTACCCTCAACTACAGAGCCGGTATATCGACCCTGACTTTTGATCGTTTTGCTGTCCGGTTGAAAGAACACGACGTCATTAATTGTGCTGTCCTTCACATGATTTACAGTAGAAAGCAAACTCCCATCTTTCGCGTAAAACTCGAAAATCCCTTGCGGAATACCACTTTTGAATCGTCCACGGTAATACAGCACGCTGGGCTGTTCTTGATACACACGAATCCACGGACCTTCTTTTTTTCCTTTGGAATCGCGTAGGTTATAATCCACGCCGACCTCGCCCGATGGGAAAACGGTTCCGGGCTTCTGCGAAAATGCCGACAGAGAAAGGGTCAACATGAGAAGGTTGAAAACGAGGTGTGGAATCTTCATAGCGCGTCCATTTTTGCAAAGAACGTGCCTTTGGACAAAAATTGCCAATGGTGAGGAGAAGGCGTTGACAAGTCTCATTTTGAAGCGGGTAAGTGATACCTTACTTTTGGCGGCCATAGACAACGCATTAATCCATCAATAAATAAATGAAAGTCACCGTAGTAGGCGCAGGCAATGTGGGAGCAACCTGTGCAGATGTACTCGCTCATCGCGAGATTGCCAACGAAGTGGTCCTAGTGGATATCAAGCCAGGATTCGCTGAAGGAAAGGCGCTGGATATTTGGGAAACTTCGCCCATCAATCTGTACGATACCCGCACTGTGGGCAGCACAGATGATTACACCAAAACCGCCGATTCGGAAGTCGTTGTCATTACCAGCGGACTGCCGCGCAAGCCTGGAATGAGCCGCGACGACTTAATTGCGACCAACGCCGGTATTGTGAAGACAGTTACAGAAAACGTCATCAAGTACAGCCCGAACGCCAAGATCGTGGTGGTTTCCAATCCGCTTGATGTGATGACGTATTGCTCTTACCTCACCGCGAAAGTGGACAGTAGCAAAGTATTCGGAATGGCTGGTATCCTCGATACTGCTCGCTACCGTGCATTCCTGGCTGAGGCACTCAACTGCTCGCCCAAAGACATTCAGGCCGTTCTTATGGGCGGACATGGCGACACGATGGTGCCGCTTCCACGCTACACCACGGTGGGTGGAATTCCAGTAACTGAGCTGATCGGTGAAGCCGAACTCAATGCCATCGTAGAACGCACTAAGTCAGGTGGCGGTGAGATCGTCAACCTCCTCGGCACTTCAGCATGGTATGCTCCCGGAGCTGCAGCCGCGCAAATGGTTGAAGCCATCGTGCGCGACCAAAAGCGTATTTTCCCGGTTTGTGCATGGCTCAATGGCCAGTACGGTCTGAAAGACATCTACCTCGGCGTGCCTGTAGTTTTAGGTAAAAACGGAATTGAAAAAATCATCGAGCTTCAGCTAAACGAAGCGGAAATGAAACTCCTCCACAACTCTGCAAAAGCAGTGAAAGAAGTAATGGGTGTACTAGATACCATGAATCAGGTGAACGCCTGATCATAGAAGTCTTACGTGATAAACGCCTTCCGGATTCGGAGGGCGTTTTTTTTGGGTATGGCCTCCAATCTCTTCACCAAATGAGGACTATGAGCTGCTCCTTCAAAGTCTGTTGGTCAAAAAATCCTTGTCGATCAAATCCTGTTCACAAATTTCATCCACCTTTGTGTGTCGTTGCATTCCATCTTGATTGCTGAATTCAAATTCTTATGAGCACTACTATAATAATCACGTTGTGTGTATTGGTCTTAATCGCATATCTCTTCGATCTTACGGCTCCGAAGACGCGCATTCCTTCAGTCATACTGCTGCTTCTACTGGGATGGCTCATGCGACAACTTACAGACTATCTAAATATTCACATTCCCGATCTAAATCCAATTCTTCCTGCGCTGGGCACGATAGGTCTGATATTGATTGTGCTCGAAGGCTCGCTTGAACTTGAACTCAACCGATCAAAAATACCGATTGTACGAAAATCTATTTTGGTTGCCTTATTTCCAATGCTCGCAATGGCCTTTGGAGTCGCCATCGTGCTCACTCACTTTGGCTACTTCGACTTCCACCAAAATCTGATCAACATTATTCCAATTTGTGTTATCAGCAGTGCCATAGCTATCCCGAGTGCTAAGTCGCTAGCAAAGCGTGACCGAGAATTTGTGATCTATGAAAGCAGCATATCTGACATTCTCGGGGTTCTGTTCTTTAACCTAATTGCACTCAACGAAGTTTTTGATTTCAGCACTTTAGGAAATTTCTTTCTTCAAATTCTTCTCATCACGCTCATTTCCTTTGTGGCAACTATTGGCCTTACCATTTTGCTCAGCAGAATTAAGCATCACATCAAATTCGTGCCGATCATCTTGCTTGTTATTCTGATATATGCCATATCAAAATTGTATCACCTTCCCGGTCTCATCTTTATCATGCTCTTTGGTTTGTTTCTCGGAAATCTGAAAGGACTAGGTACGATAGAGTGGCTGAAGCGCTATCACCCCGAACGACTTACTGGGGACGTGCACAAATTTTCCGAGCTGATTACTGAAGGTACTTTTCTCGTTCGCGCATTATTCTTTTTGCTCTTTGGCTATCTCATCAACACCAGCGAACTCCTTGACCCATCCACGATGTATTGGTCTGTCGGGATCACCACCGGAATCTTCTTACTTAGAGGCATTCAACTTGCGCTCTTCAAATTGCCGTTTTTTCCACTTCTATTTATCGCACCTAGAGGTTTGATCACTATCCTTCTTTTCCTCTCCATACCGACTTCTCAAATGCTACCCATTTTCAGCCAATCGCTCATTCTACAGGTCATCATCATAACGGCTATGGTCCTTATGCTCGGTATGATTTTCACCAAGAAACTGGAGTCTCCCAAACAGAACTAAAACCTCTCGCTTTTATCCAAATACCGCGCGCGGATTGAAATACTGCAAGCCCTCATATAGACAATGGAACTCAGCCTATATTCATCCTCGCTCATTCGAGGTTTCCCGAACTCCTCGGTATAGATGTAAATCATAAAAACGAACGCGTTTTCCTTTAGAAATAAAGGCGATTTACTGCTCACACACCTGCTTCCCTTGCGGATATTTCACGGTATAACTGAATCTGATCTTCTTGCTTTCATTTGCACCCAGTTTGAAGTTCCACAGCAACTTGCCATAGGTGGGATCGTATTCCGCACCCGTATATTCCAGCAGCTCAACTTCAATTTCCTTCCTCCGCGTAAGCGGAACTTGATCCAATACCTCGATGTCAATCGCAGAGCTTTTGTTGTTGCGTGCGGTAATTTCGTAAGTGTATGTTTCCTTTTCCACCCCAGTTAAAAAGGTCTTCGACGTTTTCAGATTGATCCGGGTGCGCTTAACTACAATGCGCTCGTCACGGCCAAGGGAAAGTAGTAAAGTGTCTGCGGTGATCTGTGGATTGATTTGAACCTGCCCTACATAGGTATCACCGAAAAACACACTTGCCGCACCAGCCAAAAGATTGTATTGTCCATAGTCCGTGACCCGTGCCAGTAAAAATGCACCAGGATCCAACTTCGGTACAGTGTGGTATTTATACGTTGCAGGCACCGTATAATTCTGAAGCTTGTTCACGTAATCCTTGCCATCCGACGGAATACTCTGACGATTCTCAATTTTATACTCCACATGGATATCACTTTCTGTAGTCATTACCGCGGGATCCGATGCAATGAATTTCACATCATCCATTTTTTCTACCTGCATCATATTGGATATTCCAGAATTGGTGTCATAATTAAGCGTTCTGTAGACGACATAATCCATGTACTTCGGCGACATAAGTGGTCTGTTATTGTCCATGCTGGGATTAGAAGTGGATACTGTCAATAGGACATCCTTCCATTCCAGGCCCGTTTGCTGACGGATGCGCGCCTTGTAAGTCATCTCCACAGGCAGAGTTGTGTTCTCCACATTGATATCATACATGGGTGTCCAACTGGCACTATTCACCAAATAAGCGCAACGAAGTTGAAGAGTAGCGCCTGCCTCGGACGAAAAGCGAAGCACAATTTCCTTCACCGGAGTTGCGGGCTTGGTGCCCATTTCATTCAATTGACCTTGGGTGCGAGCCTTGCGGGCATTCAACTTTTCCTCTTTCAGCGTGAGATCAAAAATTTTCTTACGTAGATCGAGTATGCGTGTGCGGTGCATATCTGCCAATCCCACAATATCGCCGGGCTTGAACGTGTCCTTGGCCTGAACCGACTTGAGCATCTCATTTACCAGTGCCATTTCGCCCGAGTGCACCACTTTCTGTTCCGCGATCCATCGCAAATCAAGATCAATTACCTGAATAGTGTCTCTCATTTTTTCAGCCTTAATGTCTGCGTCTACCGTGGATTTTTCAGTGAAATAATTGGTACGCGCGCCCACCGATAACAACGTGGCTTCGCCTTTTACAGAAACCTGTAAGCTATTATCGACCATCAACATGGACACTCCCGACAAGATCACATCCGAATTTCCCTTGGGAATAGTCACCATAGAGGTGCGCGTTTCTTTGGCCAGCGAGCGGTACACTGTGACCTCAGACACTTTGGAAGATCCGTTGATCTCTTGGGCATTCACGCCGCTGAGTAGGCAAAACAGAATGGATAAACACAGAGCTGCTTTTTTCATAAATGGGATGGAATAGATGACGATATTGAATGACGCCTTTGAGGATTAGATGTTTTGTAGGACTAATTCCCAGATTCGATGGTCATTTCGGGCATAGCCTTGACCTGCTTCTGAATTGCACGAATCATGGAAGCGGAAAGAGTTTGTTGATCCACCGGAGTGTCTGAATTCGCAGAGATATACTCCGTGCGCAGGGCATTGGCTTGCAGAATCAACTGTCGAATCTCCTCGCGTTCCTTGCTCTTTTGCTGGATAAGCACAAGCAACTCGGCGCTCGACTTTCCTCTGAGTTCAGTTGGCAATTCGTTCGACTGGAGCTTCGTCACATCAAATTCCTTTTCTTTTGACGCATCCACCAAATCCCATGAACTATTCCAATAGAATGAACTGGCTTTCGACATCGAACGCATTGCTTTGTTCGATTCGCCATAAGACGCCGCATTCTCATCTTGTACTTCCTGATTGTTCTTCTTCTCCTGACCATGCGCACCGTAATACATATAGGTGGTGTTGAAGCGATCGTTGAGCACTGATATCTGTGCATCATAAGGTGTTTCAATAAACACAGTTTTCCGATCCTGCTCTATGGACATATAATTACCTCCGCCCGCTTCGGCGCCCTTCTGCCAATATTGATCGATGCCTTCTTCAAAGCCTCCACAGAAAATAGCGTTCACCACTACACGTTTCTCACGTGCATCCGCACAGGCGCTCTGGAAACTCACACCTCCCTGAGTAAACTCCTCATTGCCGGCAATAAAGATGACCTGCACATCATCCTGATTTTCACTCCAGTTCAATTGCTTGATCGAGGTCTGAATAACCTGTCCGCAAAATTCATTTCCGCCATTGGTGCGCAATGCAAAGAGCTTTTCAGACACCACATCAAGTTCACCTGTGAATGGGGATACCTGACGGATGAAGCCTTCCTTCCCATTCAGGTGATCATTGCCGTATTCATACAATGCAATCTGCAGACTAGGCACCTCTCCACCAATCAAGGTGTTGGAAAGGGCATTCACAAATTCCCAGAGCTGCGCCTTTGCTTGATCAATCAAGCCATCCATGCTATTGCTCGTATCTAAGAGCAGGGCCACGCGAATGTGCCTCTTGCCGGTAACTGGCTGGGGAATTTGTCCATCCACCGGAAGGTTCACTTTCACAGGAACATGCGCTGAAGCAATGGGTGTGGATGAACAGGAAAAAATGGAAAAAGCCGCGGTCAGACAGGCGATGCTGAATCGCGGAATGCGTGCGAAGAACTGAAATGGGTTCATGGTGATTGGGTATTAGTGAGTTGTGATAAGAGGTTTGTGACTCTCTTTCGGGGATAAAACTATCCGAATAAAAAAGCGATAAAAAGCCGCACTACGGGAACAGGTCATTTGACTCCGTGAACAAGACGACTGAATTGAGGAATGGGAAAATCACGGCCAAAACATCAGTAAATACAGCCCCTTTGCAATTCCTCCTTGAATCAATTATCACGAAATAGGGCTACGTTTGTCTTCTCAATGAATCGTCTCATACAACTCGTTCTTCTAATTCCCGTGGCTGGAATCATGCCCGTGACGGGAGAGTTGGGTGCACAGAGTAATTCGATTCAGGAGTATGTGTTGCCTTCGAGGTACTCAACAAATGTGACTGATTCAAGTGCGATCTACCTTGATTCTGCGAAGGCATTCACTTCTATCGCCCCGCTGCGGGCGGTGGATCTTATCAATAAGGCAATTGCATTCAGCATCGAAACAGGCAATGAGGCCGGTGAAGCAAAATCGCTGCTCGCTTTGGGAAGCTTGCAACAAAAACTCGGTCATCACGACCTAAGCATTTCCCACTTCCGCAAAGTTGTTCAGTTGGCTGCAAGAAGTTCTGAATACGCCGATAAGAAAAAATTTCGAAGCTCCTCCATTCCGAACATCGATCACTTTGACGCCTACCTTCTGATGGCGCAATCGCAGTTGACTCTTAGACTGCTCAAAGACGCGGATCAATCCATCTCACATTGCACGGATCAATCTATCCCGGTGGAGGCCGCTCGCATTCAAAAAGCGATGCGCACCTGTTCACGCATTCAATACAGGTTGGGTAAAGGGAAACAGGCATTTTCCTTGCTCGATGAGGTACTTCGCGACGAACGCAAAGCCGGCAATTCGCAGGGTGAAATAGAAACTTTACTGATTCTCGGCGAACTCAATCAAGACGATGGCAACGACAAGAAAGCCACCCAGTTTTTCACTCAAGCCAAAGATCTCGCAGATCGCTTTCAATTTACCGCACTCTCTATTCAGGCTAACACAGCATTGGCTGGTGTGTATCGGTCTCAAGGCAACGTACCCCTCGAAGTGCAAGCCCGCAACTCCAACATTGAGCTCAATCAGACGACCAACGATGCCCAGGCCATTCAAAAGGAAAAAATCGAAATAGGCAATGCCTATCTCGCGGATGACAAGAACTTATCGATGGCGGAAGACTACCTGCAGTCACTCAAATGGCAAACCGATGAGGCAAAAGAAGAAAACGAAAAAGGCAATAGTTCTCGCGAGAAACCTACGGATCGCATCCAGCCGGTGAGTGCCGAACTGCAGTTGAGTGCCGATGCTTACCGTCGTCTGGCAGAAGGTTTTTTGAGAAAGAATGATCTCCAAAAATCATTGGAATACTATAAGCGATATTCCGTACTTCAGGATTCAGTGAAAAATGTGCAGGCTCGAGAATTAGAAGAAGCGATTCAATTGAGCGCGAGTATTGGAAAGAATCAACAGCGCATCAGTTTATTGGAAAAAGAACGAGAGCTTTCAGATCAATCGCTTGAAATATTGCAGCGAGATCAGGTTCTCAAGAATGAACAACTCTTCAACAGAAACCTAATTATTGGAGTCCTCGCATTGTTCATTGTGCTTCTTGCGATCACTGGTATCGTAGTGCTGCGAAACATTCTAGCCCGGAGAAAGGCAGACAAACTGCTTACGCTTCAATCGCTAGGCGGACAAATGAATCCGCACTTCATTTTCAACTCCCTAAACTCCGTCAACGAATATATTTCTCAAAACGACGAGCGAAAAGCCAATCGCTACCTCTCCGATTTTTCAAAATTGATGCGTCAGGTGATGGATGATTCCAAACACACCATGATTCCCTTGAACGAGGAGATTGACATGCTGCGGCTCTATCTCCAATTGGAGCACACAAGGTTCAGTGAAAAATTTGACTACACCCTCACAGTCGATGAAAACCTTGACCCGACTGATTGTACCATACCACCGATGATAGTGCAGCCGTATTTAGAGAATGCAATTTGGCATGGCTTGCGGTATAAAGACACGAAGGGTCAACTGAAAGTACACTTTAGCCAATCCGGAAATCAAGTCATTGTAGGCGTTGAAGACAACGGAATTGGTATTGCAAAATCGCGTGAGCTCAAAACACAGAATCAGAAGAAGCAATCTTCGATGGGAATGAAGAATATAGAAACACGCATTCAACTGCTGAATGAGGTGTATAAAGCAGCCATTTCCATTCAGGTGATTGAGGCTTTTCCTGACAGCCAGAACCCCGGAACAGCGGTGCGAGTAGTTGTACCACAGGACTCGGGAATCAAAAGCCAATAGTCCATTTTCCAAACGAAAACAAAAGAACCACGAAGGGGCACAAAGCAGAATCGGTGTAAATCTTAGCTGTGCTTCTGTGCGCGCTCCCCAAACTTGGTTTTCGCATTATGTTTAATTCCTGACACAGTAATTGCTGGCACCAATGTCATCTGACTTATAATCCGTTGCGTGTGGTTGATTGTTGTCCTAGCGCCACTGCCCGCCGGTGCGGCCACGATCACCTTTCGACTTCACATGAAGGGCTACACGAGGTTCGATGCACTTGCAGGGAGCGGCAAATTCAATAACTAGTGCGGAAACTGCAACCTAATGACAGATGCCGATGAGGATGGTATCTGGATTACCACCGTGAATATTCCCGCCGGAGGCTACCAGTACAAATTCAGCTTGGGCAACTGGGCCCGACAGGAAAATATAACGGCGGCCAGCGGATGTGTCGCGTTAGAATGGCCCTTTGTGAATCGAGTATTGGACGTAGCTTCCAACAATCAAACACTTGATACTGTGTGCTGGGCATGGTGCTCGAATTGTCTTGCTCCAAACACTCATGTATGGGAACTATCATGGTCGGATGAATTTAATGGTTCACCCCTTGACATCGAAACATGGACGTATGAATTAGGTGATAGCGGTTGGGGAAATAACGAATGGCAGAACTACACCAATAGTACACAAAACCTGAGCGTAGCCGATTGCCTGCTCACCATCACAGCGCAGGAAAACTCGCCCGGCAAATACACTTCTGCGCGCATCATCACCAATGACAAAGTAGAACTGAGATATGGCAAAGCAGAAGCTCGTATCAAGGTACCTATCGGACAAGGCATCTGGCCAGCCTTCTGCATGCTTGGTGCAAACATCGAATCCGTAGGTTGGCCGGAGTGAGGAGAGCTCGACATCATGAAGCATGTGAACAATGAACCACTCACCAACTCCGCTCTGCATTGGCTGTACAACCAACATACTTACCGCTCCAGTTCCATTCCTTATCAAGTGAATGAATTTCCCACCTACAGCGCCATCTGGAACGAATCAGGTGTGACCTTTGTGCTCGATGACATTCCATTTTGGGGAAGAGCGTTCAACATTAGCGACAATACTATTCCGATTTTTCAGCGCGATTTTTTCTTTGTTCTCAATGTGGCTATCGGCGGCAACTGGCCCAGAAATCCCGATGCAACTACTGTATTTCCCGCGAGCATGGAAGTGGATTATGTGCGAGTTTACAATCCAGTAGTGCCCGCGAATGTGGTGGACCTTTCTCAGGCTTCCGTGCGCTTCTACCCTATTTCGGCGCGCAATGTACTGACAGTGTCATTCGATGCAGCAGATGGCTTGCGTGTGAATCAAGTGTTCAACACCTCTGGTCAGCTTGTCGCTAAAGAGCGTGGCACTGATGTGCTGATTCGCCTTCAGACCAGCAACTGGGCAACGGGTATGTACATGATACAAGTAGTATCCGAAAATGAAATCGGAAGCTATCACGTGATCGTCGAGTATGCATTCTTTTCACCAAAATGATGTGGAGGTTTGGTGGTGCGTGGAAGAACGCAACTGCATAATCTGGATTAAATCGAAATCACTGCATACCACTATCCAACGGGCATCACCCAATTGGAATTTCCATCGCACAGGATAAGACCGCACTCGCACTCGGAGTAGCCCAAACCTAGGCAATTAGCGATTAATCCTGCACTAAAATACAGAACAGACTTGTTAGCGCTATCGACGACGCTTGCGTGAATGTTCAGCCCTGCTAGATCAATTTCACGCTGCACGTCTTGCACCGAATAGTTGTTCGCAATGCTCTTCAACAATCCGACCTAATATCTCACAAAGTTCACTCTAGAATTCTTTCGCATGAAATGGTTCAGCGAGATTGATACAGGAGGGAAATGAGAATAAAAGGATACAAAGAGCAACTCACTTTTTTTTATCTTAAGCTCTTATTACATTTTCCCATTTGTCTCATACTAACCAGTTTGCCTTCTTATCCTCATTGTCCACTCGCCTTCCGCTCTCGCGCCAGCACATGGATCCGCTTCGCATTGCCCACGATGTACAATCGATCACCTCCGTGGAATACCCAATCCGACTCAGGGTTCACAATGCGCTGTGTCCCGCGTTCCACTCCCACCACCAATCCTTGCGTTTGTTCCCGGATTCCACTGCTTCGAATACTCTCTCCCACCAAGATGGAATGTGGGTCCACAATAAAACTTTGCAAGGACACTTCATGTCGCTTTCCAAAATATTGATCGGGATGATCAGTTTGTTCCAGAAATGACCGGAACCGATTCATCTGTTCATCGGTTCCGATTACTGACAAGACATCTTGGGGATACAATCGGTCAGTTCGCGAAGGCACATTTATCAGCATATCTCCGCGTTCAATGGCAGCGACGTTCACCCCGAAATCCTCGCGAATGCGGGATTCAAGCAAAGTTTTGCCCACAAAAGGGGAGTACGCCCCTAATCGGAAGGTGGCCAAGTGAGTATCCCATGGAGTCAGCGCATGGCGTGATTCCTTTGCTTGTCGCTCGCGTTCATTCAGATTATTCATGAATCTCAATTCTATGCGCGAATAAAAATTGCGAATCCGGCCGTAAAACGGAATTAACAGCACGCTTGCGGCAATGGCACCAATCAGCGCGGTCTTAGGGTCAAACAATAAATTGAGCAGCAATCCAATGAAAAAAACAGATAGCAACAAACGGGACAGCATCAGTATAGCTAACGGACCCCGTTGATAGGAATTCATCCACACATTGGCATAAGCGGTGTGTTCGGATCGACGAAAAGCTAAAGCCCACAAAAAAGGAGTGAGAACGATAAGAGTAATTATCGCTGTAACCCACTTACTCCATTCAGCCGCCGCTACAATGGGGGCAAGCGTTTGCGTGCTGAGCAGTATAATAGTCAATATAATTACCGAAAACACCAACGTATTCATCAAGTAAAAACGAAGAAGAACCTTCCAGTCGCTGTCGTCCTTCACTTCGTTCGCACCAATGCTGTAAGCATCTAATCGTTGACTCCATGTACGGGGCAATTTGCGTTCGATGAGGCGATACATGGGTTCGCTCAATCGAATCATGAATGGAGTGCTGAATGTCGTAAGTACAGATACAGCCACGGCAACCGGGTAGAGGAAATCGCTTGTCACACCCAGCGACAATCCCAGCGAGGCAATGATGAATGAGAATTCCCCGATCTGCGACAAACTCATACCGGTTTGCACCGCGATACGCAGTGGCTGTCCGGCTGCAAGCGCGCCAAGAAGCACGAAAGTGGGCTTGCCCAATAATAGAATCAATGTAGCGATCAGAATAGGTCCTGCGTATTCTGCCAGCATTGTAGGATCAATGAGCATGCCTACAGACACAAAAAAAATAGCTCCGAAAAGACTCTTGATCGGACTGATAATGTGCTCAATCTTTTCGGCCTTGGTTGTTTCAGCGAGAATAGAGCCCATAATAAACGCGCCGAGTGCGGCTGAAAAACCCGCCACCGTAGCGAGATAGACCATAAAAAAACATAGGGAAAGCGCGACGATCAGCAGTGTTTCTTCGTTCATTAGTCCCTTTATCTTCTTCAGGAGGGTAGGTAAAAAGAAAATGCCTGATACAAACCAAAGCACAAGAAAGAACGCCAACTTCAACACCGACACGAGCATCTCGGTGCCTTCGAAACTGCGACTCACAGCCACTGTAGACAACATCACCATCAACACCACAGCTACAAGGTCTTCAATGATTAGCACGCCGAGTACGATAGAAGCAAACTTCTGCGTCTTCACCTGCAACTCGTCAAACGCCCGGATGATAATGGTGGTGGAGGCAATGGCGAGTATCCCTCCAAGGAACAAACTATCCATCCTGTTCCAGCCCATCGCATGCGCGGCTGAAAAGCCGAGTAATAGTGTAAACCCAATTCCAAACAGCGCTGCAATCACCGCCACACCACCTACTTTGATCAGCTTCTTAAAGCTGAATTCTAATCCGAGGCTAAACAAAAGAATGATGACTCCAATCTCCGCCCAGGTGCGGATGCTATCTACTTCCACCACAGTAGGAAATAGTTTAAAATTGGGTCCAACGAGCAATCCGGCGATGATATACCCCAGCACCACTGGTTGCTTGAGTCGCTTGAACAGCAAACTCACCACAGCCGCAGCACCTAAGATGAGTGCAAGATCCGATATGAGCGGGGGAAGATGGGACATGGTGCTTGCGAAAATACAGCATGCTGATGTGATGAAATGCCAATGTGCTAATGAGATTGGCTCGATGGATTGTCATTTTGATTTTCCAAGATATGATTTGATCGCTAAATCTCCGGCCCTTAAGGCAAGCTTCACGGGCACATTATCTTATTCCCATGCTCTTGTCTACTTTAGTACCTCCATGCCCAAACTATCTGCCATACTTGTTGATGATGAAAAATCCAGTCGTAATGTGCTGCGGGAATACATCACGCGGTATTGCCCGGACGTCACTGTAGTGGCAGAAGCCGATTCTGTTCAATCGGCTCTCCTTGAGATCAAAGAGCATGCACCGGACATCCTTTTTCTGGATGTTGAAATGCCTAGGGGAAACGGATTCGATCTGCTGGAGCAACTCGAAGAACTTCCGTTTGAAACCATCTTCGTTACCGCATTTGATCACTACGCCATTCAAGCCCTCAACTATAGCGCTGCTTATTATTTGCTCAAACCGGTGAGCATCGACGAGCTGATTGCTGCGGTGGCCAAGGTGCGCGCTCAAAAAGAAAAGAACAACAGCGCACCAAGCACTCGTGTGATCTTAGATAATATTCATGTCACCGATAAGCAACAGAAAAAAATTGTGCTTCCACTTCTTGATGGATTTGAAGTGGTGAAAGTGGAAGACATCATATCCTGCGAAGCTCACGACAATTTCACTGATTTCAGGTTTACCTCACGTCCGAAAATGATGATATGCCGCAACCTGAAATTTTACGAAACTTTATTGGAAGAATCCGGATTCATCCGCGTTCACAAATCACATCTGATCAATCTGGAGCATGTGGTAAAATATACACGGGGTAAAGGCGGACAGGTTACGATGTCGGATAGGTCAGTAATCGCAGTATCCTCTCAGAAGAAAGATCAATTTCTGCAACAATTCGAACATGGCAAGTAAGACGCAACTTTGAAGAGAATGCAATTATTTGGACTCCATTTTTAAGATCAAACTAAAGTGATCCGGAAATTCCATAAACTCCTTACACAAGACCGAGTAATGATTCGCGGCCATGTCCGTTGGATGCAATTCAAGATACTGGGTAAAAAGTGCCAGTGCCTTTTCGCAATGGTTGGCGCGAAACGATTCAAAGGCCATTTCCCAAATAGAGAGCGCAAAATCATGCGTAACTGCATCAGTACGCCGGCCCACCAATTGATACACGACAACTGGTTCATCCTTGCCTTTTACGATCACCTCTGCCAATTCCCGGAATACGAACTCTTTGCTTTTACAAGTTTGCCGAGTCATGTTAGAAACCATTACATCCACCCCAAACAACTTTGTGAGACTCTCTATTCGAGAACCCAGATTCACTGAATCGCCGATCACTGTGTAATCGAAACGCTTGAGCGAGCCAATATTTCCCACGGTCATTTCTCCAGTATTCAACCCAATGCCTATGCGCAACGGAGGCAAGCCCTTCTGCGCCTGTTCCTTATTCAACCGCTGCAAGGTAATGATCATATCCAACGCCACATTGCACGCCAGATCGGCATGATCTGGCTGGTGAATAGGCGCTCCAAACATGGCCATAATCGCATCGCCTATAAACTTGTCGATAGTCCCCTTATACTTGAAAATGACTTCCGACATTTCACTCAGATAGTTGTTGAGCACTGCCACCAGATCCTGAGGATCGAGCTTTTCGGAGTAGGCAGTAAACCCTCGGATGTCAGAGAACAGCACGGTGAGAACTTTCTTCTCACCGCCCAATTTCACTGCAGAAGAATCACGGGCAATTTTATCTACCACATCTCGCGGCACATAGGACGCAAAGGCGCTCTTCAACCTTCTGCTCTTCCGTTCGCGAATAAAGTAGATGTACAATGAACTGAAAATATAGCACAACAAGGTGATCAGCATGAGCGTCACAAACGGCATGGACACCGAGTACTTCGGAAGTACGATCAGGATGAATGATGACAACTGCGCAAACACCAATGCAATTGAAATAATGAAGCTCAGAATTGGGCGAATAATCAGAAAGATTCCGACAAACACCATTGCGAGCAAAAAGAAATATGGCCGGGCTTCACGTGTGGATACTTCGCGAATGAATGCGCCATTGATCATGTTGAGAAACGCTACGGCATGAACTTCCACTCCGGGCATTTTCTCTGCACGACAAGGCACTGTTTTCAAATCCTGCAAGCCCGAAGCACTTGTGCCAAAGAAGACGTATTTCCCTTCAAAAAACTCAGCAGGAATCATCTCCTGAATCACTTTATAAAATGAGATGTACCTGATATTTTCTTCAGACCCCAACCAGTTGATTCGAAAGCTTCCCCGGTCACTCAGCGGCACCTCTACACCTTCTGCGAGTCGCAGCCCTGTGGATGAAACAGCCACATCCCGTTCATTTAATCCGAATTCATCGAGCAACATGTAAAGCGGAAAATTGCCTACGTAACTAAGTTGTCCAGACTGCGAACTAACCTGTTGCACTAGTTGGTAATGGCGCACAGATCCATCCTGCATGGTAGGCATGGAAATGGCGCCCACTGCTCGCGCGCCATTTGAAAAATCCGCTACAGGAAATACAGGTCGATTGATGTTGGGAATAGCCCGTGCAGAACCTTCATCGCCGGGTATGAGACGAAGCCCAGTATTTTGAAGCAATGAATCTGGACGGGTAACGCCTTCATCTTCGTCGAAGAAACTGAGGTACACATTACCCGCGTTGGCAATTGCATGAGCGAGCGAATCATCCGTGCGCATCGCCTCCAAGATACCTTCCGGATTGGAAAAACCTTCACCTCGCAAGAGCTCCGCGTAGACATCGGAAAGCGTGTCCGGTTCAGTGTATAAAAAGTCGATTCCGATTGCCCGTGGATTTCCCGAAGCGATATACGAAATGGCGTGCGCATCATATGCCCGCGGCCAAAGTTGGGTGCGGCCTAGACGTTGAATACTTGCATCGTCAATATCTACAATAACGATCTGATCCACCGGCACAGATAGATGCACGGGATTATTGAGGCGGACTTGAAATGCCACATCAACCAATTGATTTTCCAACCCCTGAAGTGGGGGTCGGAGCATCAATCCGGAAGTATATACCAGTAGTTCAGCAAGTGCAGTGCACACCAAAGCAATTGCCACTGTGCTGAGCGCCCAGCGGAGTACTTTCGTCGTTTTGCGCACTAGAAAAATCCCTTAGAGCTTGGCCAATACTTTCTCAGCTTCGCCTTTCAACGGATCTGAAGCATATTTCACAATAAACTCCTCAAAAATATCCTTCGCCTTCACCGAGTTGTTGGTCATGACGTACGAATGCCCCATTGCAAACATCGCGTATTTCGCCATTTCGTGGGTTGGCTTCTGGTGAAGAAATGCCTGAAACGCAGCAATAGCCTTCGCATACTCACCTGCTTCATAGAATGTAGATGCTTCCTCGTAAGAAATTTCGCGGTCTTCTTTCCAGTACATTTCATCAGAACCCTGACGCGATTGTACTTCTGCGATTGAACGACGAATTCCCCCTTCTTCTGCACGGCGGGTATCACCAGCGGTGCTGAACATCCGCTTAAAGTCATTGAACACCCCTTCGGTCTCAGCCTTTGTCTTTCCAGAACTTCCGGTGTAAAGCGACTGAACGTTGAGCTGGGAATTTGGACCTACAACGGTCTTCGTTCCATTCGTCCAGGAGATTTCTGCCATGCCATCACCAGGAGTGCGAATCATTTGATTGCGACGCACAGGCGAATTCATTTTAGCAGCGGTCCACTTGGACTCCGAGCCGAGTTCGACACGACCTTCCATATAGACAATTTTTCCTACTCGGGTAGTATCGCCTGTTTGGGCGGACACGAATAAGGACAAACACAGAAAAACACACAGACTGACTAGATTTTTCATTTTACTTCAGTTTTAAGATAATCGTAAAGAGAGCTTAGTTGCGGTTCCATTTCAATTGCTTTGTTATACCAAGTCCGTGCCTGCTCCTTATCCCCACCAAGGAGAAAAGCGCGACATACGTTGATCCTGATCTCTCCGTCCCCCCGATCGGCGTCAGCAGCGAGTTTGTAATACTTGATCGCATTTTCCGAATCACTTTCCATAAAATACAAATTGCCGAGGTTGTTTAATACAGAGGGATTTTCCGGTGATAAATCCAATGCCTCCAATAAAACTCCCTCAGCCCGATCCTTCTCTCCAATCTGCGCCAACAAAATTGCGTATTTATTCTTTACAAACACATTGCCAGTTTCAGAATTATATCTGTTTTCGGTTTCGCGAATGATTTCACGCTTCACTTTTGAGACAAGCGAGGCCAATACTTTGTTGTACTCATCCATTGTTGCCTTATCGTTCTTCGGACGCTCATTGAAGCCCGCGGGGATGTAGTTTGCAGGAACGTACACATTGCGCGCATCGGCCAATGGCACCAATTCGGGGAAACTGCCGGAAGCTAGTTCACGGTAGTAACGGTCTGCTGCGCTCTTCCATGCTACCATAAAATTCTGTGAGCCGATCAAGGTTGTTTCTATAGGAATCCAAACCTTCCCTTGTTGCACGATCACATCTTCAGCAGCCAACCCTTGAGAGGCCAATTCAGAAGGTTTGATTTGACAATCGAAAGCCACAAAAACGTGCCCGGGCACATCCACATACGCCGAGGAAATTCCAGAATTCTCCATTAATGAGGCGAACATGGCCACAAAGTCGTCGCAATCGCCGCGCTTCTTCATGAGCGTTTCGATCGGAAACTGCAGGTTATCAAGAATGCCCGAATTGGTAGAAGCCGCAGCGAAATTGTTGACGGGGTCAGGGCTGTAAACAAACCGATCGCTGTTCAGCACCGAGTAAACCTGCATAGCCTTCATCAACTGACGGTTTACACCGGGCACATTGCTATCACGGAAAATCGCATCCAACGCATTGTTGTAATCTGCCAATTCATCAATACCTGGCGACACAAATGAACCCAACCGACGCTTGTCGGACCAATTGATACTGTTGCGACCGCGCAGTGTGAAAGGGATGACCTTGCGTGACGACTTTTGTTTGCCTTCATGCAGGTAATTTACTTCCACTTCAATCTGAAGAATCTGATCAGAAGTGGAGGAGAGAATACTTTCCTGAAAAATGGCATTGAGCTTCAGGTATGAATTCGAATAGCCCACCATTGCCGGAGTAGACACTTGAGTGGGAGCACTCATGATTTCCTTTACAAACACAGTAATTGAACTGGGTGTTATTACACCATTGGTATTATTGGCGATTACTACCTCACCAATGGGCAGCATGCTGATATCGGCATAGTTGCGATAAAGTGAAGGAAAAATATCATTGACATTCACCTCAAGAATATTCAGCGGAGGCTGATTGGCGGCCAACTTCGGTCGCTCTTTCAGGGTGTTGGCGTGCGCATTGGAATATATCTCATTAGTTGGATCGAGTCGACATGCATTGTACAACGCCTTTTCTGCGTCGTATACCAATCCTGCCCTCATGCTCGCAGTACCCAATCCATAATGCGCTTCTGCATTGGCAGGATCAATTTCGATCAACTTGTTGTAGGTCTTTATGGCCTCTGGATAGTTGCCCAGAAGTTCGTGCAACTTAGCGGACTTCGTAAGGTAATTATTCAAATCCGCCTGCACCCTCCCTACTTCAAAATCGGCAGCCATGCGGCGACGTGATTGCGCCAGTCGGGATTCCTCATGTTGAATGGCAATTTTGTAATTATCAAGTGCCTTCTGATAGTTGGAGGCGCCATCAAACGCTTCACCGAGTGGGCCATAAAACGAGCGGTCTGAAGGATCCTCCTTGATCGCCTTTTCCAATTGGAAAGATGCTTCCACGTAATTGCCGCGCAGTAACTCGATGCGACCAATTTGCGCGATATACTTAGCATTGTGACGGTCGGTCAAAAGCAATTGCTGATAAATCTGTCTGCCTTCGTCGAAGTTATTGTCTCCTATCAATGCCTCTGCGAGCATGAGTTTGAGCTCGAGATTCTGAGGATCGGAAGACAAAATGCGCTGGTATTCGAGCGCTGCGAGATCATAACGTCCGCGGCCCTTGTAGGAGTTGCAAAGCACCATCCGATAGCGCATCGCTATGCGCTTCGTTAGTTTCGTGGAAGTCTGCGAGAGTTGAGTTACTGCTTTAAATTCAGCATCCTCAAACTTGCGCTGTGCATTGAGAATGTCCAACTGGATCAGCTCTGCCTCAAAATAGGGTTTATTGCTACGCTTCAGATCATTGATCGCTTTCTTCACGTGACGGTCCGCCTCGATCAGGACTGCATCCAATTCCATAGCAGAAGTTCCAATGTTCTTTTTAAAACGATACAGATTGTAGGTAGTAACGGCAAGAGATGCGTAATAATCAGCATTGTAGGGATCCCACTCGACCAATTTCTTTTGAAGAAGAATGGCATTGTAGATGGAATTCTCACTGGGCACTTTTCCTAACTCTACACTCACCGAATCAATGGATTCAAGCACAATCATCCGAAGGGTGCCTGATACAATCAATCGTTCGGCCTCCTGAATGATCCCCTCGATATCTTCCCGATTGATCATTTGCTGGAAGAAAGCAGAAAAGCCCGTTTTATAGGCATCAATGGTTTCCTTGCTCTCCGGAGTGATGGAATAGGCAAGACGCAGATAGGGCATTCCTCGACTTACCTCACCTCTTTGAGCAAGCATACGACCTGTGTGGGTGAGTTGGCTTGAGATAAAGTTGGTCAACGCCTCCGCGCGCCCCATCCGATCAAGGGCCGATTGAAAAGCGATAAGTGCTTCATCGTACCGCTCGGCAATAAGCAATTGATTCGCATAAGTGAAATAGTCATCAAAGCCATTGGTTGGGTCTGATTGATTGCTCTGACTTATGCTCACCAACTGGTAATGTATCAACCGTATATCGCCTGACATTGGATGATCGATGATGAACGACGAACTGGAAGTGAGAGCCGCGAGCGTATCCTTTCCGACTGCTGAGGTAGTCAGCAATCCGTATCCGGTAATGTATGGCACTTCAATTTTATTAAACCGCACTAGAAGCTGCCCATGGGCACTGTCATAATGATATACATCTTCGGGTGTTGGTGGCTTCATAAGGAAATGACACACGCGCTGTCCTGCTCCCTTCTCCTGAAGAAAAAACAGACGGAAAGTTTCCTTGTCCATGCGCATCGCCTGAACAGAACCAAAGCCATCTGGGCCATCGCCGGGAGCTCCTTTTGAAAAACGAAGCACAGGTTCTACATCCCATTGATACACTTCGAGCTGACCAGTGGTCGTGTTGTACACCTGAATCTGATCGAAACCATCTACGACACAACCACCGATTGTACCTGAGTTTGTTTTTGGATCGAAACCGCGTGCACGGAGTTGCTTTTGACTTACTGGCCAACCGGTGGCTCCCACGCGATAAATGGCATTGCCTTTATCATCCCATACATAGATCTGATCCCTCGAATCCACCTGAAGCTGATAGGGGGCTTTCCATTTCGCCGTTACAGCAATCACTAATTCCTTTTGGTAAATACCCTGTGCGCTCCACGCATGGATCGTTCCTGTGCCGTGATCGGCAACCAGCACGGTTCCCGAACTTTGAATAGCAATAGAAGTAGGCTCAGAGAGTTTCTTCGGAATTTCAGAACCAAATTTTCTCACCTGAACACCCTTTGTATCAAACACCAATATCTCTTTGGCCTTGCGATCCACTACATAGAGATTACTTTCCTTATCCACGGCAAGTGACACAGCTTCCTTAAACTTATCGGTAAGCGTAAACGCATGGGCAGAAGAGGAATCTTTATACGCGATGACAGTTTGAGGATCACTTGCAGCGATCACATACCGATAGCCATTGGGCGCTGTTACAATATCGGTGAGTGGCGGACGTGAAGATGATTCGCGCACCAATTGCATGCGCTTCACTTCACTTTTCAAGGGCTGCGTGACTACGTCAACTTCGTACACCTGAGCAATATTTCGAGTGGCATCCAGTATTGCTATAAGGGAATTGTTGTCGGTACTGGTGGCCAGCACACTCACAGTTTTGAATGTCCCCTTTGCTCCTTCCCCTTTTGATCCGATGGTTCCGATAGTCGTTCCGAACTGATCAAACTGGGTGGTCACACACGAGGCCGCATCAAGCAAAAAGAAATCACCATTCTTGAGCACTGCCATTTGAATGGGCTTCGTAAGTGATACTCCCGGACGTTCTCCCAGATTTCTGTGTCTCTTTAGAAAATTACCCAGCGCATCGAACACCACCACTGACGGTCCTTTACTCTCCAAAACATAGAGCTCATTCTTCCCATTGACGCCAATTGCTATAGGATCATCGAATGGCTCAAGTCCGCCTGAAATCCAAGTGATAAATCGTCCGGATTCGTCGTACACATCCACTTGCTTTCGGCCACCGTGCAGCACGTAAATGTATCCGCCACCATCAGACGCAATTCCAAGGACTTCTTCAAACTGGCCGATCTTACCGCCCTTGGTTCCAAAGGAAAACGACTTCCCTTGAGCACTGCGAACAATGACTTTCGCCAAAGCTGCATCATAAATTAAAAGTGAATTATAGGTGTCGATAAAAATTGAAGTAGGCTGCTGAAGCGTAAGAGTGCCGGTTGTTGTTTGAACCTGTGTAATTACTTCCTTTTGTTTGCCTGCCGCGTTGAATACACGCACCGCCTTAGACTCTTCATCTGCGATGAACAGATCACCTGACGAGTGAAGCGCCATGGAAGATATCTTCTTGATTTCATGAAAATCAGACCCCGGAGTGAATTGTAAAAACTCAAACGACTGGCCTGAGGCCAATGCCCCCCAGCTTAAAGTCAATATGAACAGCAACTGCTTCATTCGCACACTCAAGATCGTTAAATCAGTTCAGAAATTTCAGAGCGGAAGATAAGCCAAGAGATGCATACACGTACTCCCCAAATCCAGTGATACAAAAAACCGTCCCCCCAAATTAAGGAAGGACGGTCTTCATATTCGATTCAAAGGGTACGAACTACTTCTTGATGGTCGTAGACGCGGGCTTTTTAGCTGGCTTAACAGGCTCTACTGGTGCAGGTGCAACCACGGAGGCCGGATCTACCACAGGAGCCGGAGGAGTTGGCTTTGGGGCAAACTTCAATTCATCAATGATGTTCTTTCCGCCCATTAGTTTCTCAATCGTCCAGAGCACATATCGGACGTCCACTGAAATAGTGCGCTGGAGTTCCGGCTCGTAGGCGATATCGCCACTCATGGCTTCCCAGTTACCATCGAAGGCGATACCAATTAGGTTGCCGTCGCCGTCGATCGTTGGACTGCCGCTGTTTCCTCCGGTGATGTCCAGATCTGCGATGAAGCATACTACCAATTCACCTTTCTCATTCGCATAGCGACCAAAGTCCTTCTTCGCGATCAAGTCGGCGAGATTCTCAGGCACTTCAAACTCCGGATTGGAATCGTCGCGCTTCTCAATAATACCTGCAGTCGTAGTATAATAGTCGTAATTCACCGCGTCTGCTGCTTTGTAATCACGAACAGTTCCGTAAGTCAATCGCATGGTGCTATTCGCATCAGGTGCGATGGATTTATCTGATTTCATTTCGCGCTGGCCAGCCACGTACAAACGATAGCCTACATCGTACTTCTCTTGTGCTGGATTAGCGAAAGTGGTGCGGTAGGTTTCAATTGATGAATTGGCTACCATCACTGCCATATCCTTGTCAAACACTTTTTGGTTGGGCTTTGCCATGAAAGCCTTTAGGGTCTCTGGTGAACGGAAAATAGTGCTGGCATACATTTTATCGGCAAACAACTGAACGTTGCCTTTGTATTTCTGATCGATCACAGCCATCCATGATGGACGCTCTGCCGCAGGAATGTTTTTGCGATAGAGGCCCACGATGTCCACAAACATCTGCTTCTCAGTAGCCATGTCAAAGTCCTTGAAGAAGCTCTCCGCCGAGGAGTTGAAGCTATCGAGAATTTCCTTGCGCTTGACGAGATCTGTTTCCAACATTGCAGCGCCAAACACACGACTGAACTGGAATGCGAAGAGGGGCAACTCAGCGCCGATCAAACCTGCTTCCAGCGCGTACACATTACTTTTTGCAGAAGAAGCAGACGTTTTGTAGTACTCTTCAATCATTGAAAGAGCGCTTCCGTATTTTTCTTTACGGGCAGCATCGCCGCTATTCACCCAGCGGGTGAAAGCAGCTTCTTCCTGCTGCTTTTTACCCATCACATTCAGACGGGTAAGTCCTTTGTTCTGACCGATAAAATACTTCCAATAGTTCGCAGTAGATGCATATTTAGACGCATACTGAAGGCGCACTTTTGGATCGGCATCCATGTGATTCTTCATCGCTTTTAGCTTTGCATCACGGATTTCCACTGTAGAAGGATTGGACAATTCCAGGGCCTGTTTTACACCCCATGAAGAAAGGAAGCGATCCGTTGAACCCGGATACCCCATGATCATTGCAAAATCGCCTTCTTCCACGCCATTGATATTCATTGGCAGGAAATGCTTGGGCTTCAGGGGCACGTTGGCATCGCTGAAATCTGCAGGATTGTTGTCTTTGTCGGCATATATGCGAAGCATTGAAAAGTCGCCAGTATGGCGCGGCCACATCCAGTTGTCTGTATCTCCACCGTACTTTCCCACGCTTTCAGGAGGATTTCCAACCAGACGCACATCGCGGTAGGTAGTGTAGACAAACAGATAGTATTCATTTCCAAAAAAGAATTCATTCACCTCCACATCATAGCTGGTGCCTTCCGTTGCACGCTTCTGGATGTCGCGCGTTTTAGTGCGAATCAAAAGTGCACGATCGGCCTCGCTGGTGCCTGCCTTAATCCCTTCCAACACTTCCCTGGTCACATCTTCGATGCGCACTAAAAAGGAAATTTCGAACCCTTCGATCGGCATTTCCTCTTTCATGCTTTTAGCACAAAAGCCATTTTTCAAAATATCATTCTCCACGGTGGCGAACGATTGAATCGCATCATACGCGCAGTGGTGGTTGGTAAATACCAGACCTCTGTCGCTCACAACTTCCCCTGTGCACATTCCACCATTGAGGCGAACGATTGCATCTTTCATCGATGCATTGTTGATGTCGTAAATTTCCTCGGCAGACAGATTGAGGCCAAGATTCTTCATTTCGGCTTCCTGAATGCGGTTGAGCATGCTGACCAGCCACATGCCTTCGTGTGCAACGGCACCCAACGGCAAAAAGGCAATGGCCCAAATCATGATTTTTAACACGTGTTTCATGGGTTTATTTAGATTTGAATGGTATACTATTCTTCATTTTTCCAACCAGGTGGAAAATCATTTAAAGGTTTCCAGTCGGAGGCAGCAATTTGATCATCCAGCGCTTGGTATAGTGCCTGCAACGCTTTCGGCCCTCGGTATCGGTTTCTTACGTCTTTTCTCGTATTGTCTTTTACAACGGTAGTCATGACCGAAGGAAGATCAGTGACCCTCTCTTCATCATACACATCCTGCATACTAAAGTATCCGATGGAATCCGAAACATGTAGAATTTTGTGAAGAGCGGCAGGCTGCCAAGTTGTGTGGTAATAGCCGATATGATTGACGAAGTTGCGTCCGCGGAAGATAACCTGACCATTCTGATAAACCCAGAGGTCAAACACCGGACACATTCCAAAACAAGGACTACGGCTATAAAATGTGAGCAATGAATCCTGCGGCTTCATTGGCAATTCATCCGGCACAATTTCGACAGATGTGAGAGGATCTGAAAGTCCCTTTTCTGAAGAAGCTTTGTTGTTTTTACAAGAAACGAAAACCAGACTGATCCCGGCAACGAGCATAGCTCCAATGATTCCGCGCATGGAAGTGCGAAGGCCAAAACGATTCCAAGATGTGTTTCTACCCATTCGCGTTATTTCTTTTTACCCTTTTGGGTATCAATTTTCTTCTGCTGATTCTTTTGCATCTCCTCCAGTCGCTGCTGGAAGGAACTCTTCTTACGAGGCTTGGCCTTGTTGTCTTCAATTTTGGCGCGAATCGCATCTTCATCGATGATGTAAGTTTTTATCACCCACATCTGTCCGATCGAAATCATGTTGGCGGTGAAATAATACAAACTCAATCCACTCGGCATACTGTTGAAGAAGAAGAGCATCATGAAGGTGAAAATATTCATCATCACTTTCATGTTTGGCATGCCGGGCTGGGTCATGGCAGGCTGCGAAGCACTGCTCATGCGGGTGTACACGAAGGTAGAGGCACACATCAATAGTGTAAATCCGGATACGTGCGAGCCGTAAAATGGAATGTTGAAAGGCAGACTCAATATAGAGTCATACGCCGCGAGGTCTTCAGCCCATAGGAAATTCTTCCCGCGCAGCACTATTTCCGCAGGGAAGAATCTGAACATCGCATACAGAATGGGCATCTGAAAAAGAACTGGTATGCAGCCCGCAAAAGGATTTACTCCCGTTTGACGGTAAAGGGCCATGATGGCTTGCTGCTTTTCTGTGGCCTCTTTTCCTTCGAACTTCTTATTGATCTCATCCATCTCTGGCTTGAGTACTCTCATTTTCGCGCTGCTCAGGTAGTTTTTCCAGGTTACAGGAAACAGCAGCATTTTTATAATGAGGGTCACAAGAAGAATGATCAATCCGAAACTTCCGATCCAAGAAGAGAAAAACCAAAACAGGGGACGAACGGCATACTTATTCACCCAGCCTATGATGCCCCAACCGTAGTCGATGATGCGATCGAATGACTCCACCTCCATATCGCGTAGCACCTTGTAATCATTGGGGCCAAAGAAAAACGTGAGCGATGCCGTTGGATCTGCTGATGCCGCTACAGGCATTCCCAGCAAAGCAGAGTAGGTCTTCGTGTGAACGGAATCTTCTAACACCACTACCGCGAGTTGCGAACCGGCTTTGAAGCCCTCCGGAGAAATGACTGCTGCCGAAAAGAAATCCTGTTTAAATGCCACCCAATTCAGAGGCACCTCAGTGGTTTCTTCATCGCTGCTGCCTTCGCTCAGGTAGTCGCGGTCATCTTCCATCGGTCTGTAATACACGGAGCACTTAGTGCGCTCGGCTTGCAGTCCCTTTTCATTGCTCCATCCGGTGGCATCCCATTGCAACTGCATGGGCTGACTGGTCAAGTCCATTTCGTCGCCCATGCCCACCGCGCGCATGCGGAAATTCACGGCATAACTATCCGGCTCGAGGGTGTATACCAACTCCAGGAAACGACCGGGGTCACCGGTTTCGATGCGCATTACCAACGCACCTGATTCAGTGGAAGCATCCACGCGTGTGGCGCTCGGCGCAAAATACAAATCACCTGTATTGATCTGTACTTTTCCATTTGTGAGCCACTTGAACATTATGGCAGATTGTGTGCTGTCCCAAAGTGCGATCTGCGCCGAGTCAACGTATCGACGGTAGCCATCCACGAGCGTTACAACTTCGAACATTCCACCCTTCGTGCTTAGCACTACGCGGATTTTATTGTTTTCCAAAACCACATGTTCTTCTGTACCCTGCATCGCCGCGCCAAGAGAGCCGAAGCGACTGGTAAGCCGAGCCATCTCGAGAGCTTTCAAAGAATCTGCGGGCAGCGAATCACCTGCAGTGAGCACCGGAGCAGCCACTAAGGGTGAAATGGTATCACGGGCGGGCGGGGCAGTTTTCAGGCTGTCCGCGGCCTCCAAGGCGGCCACCTTCTCTTGATTCATGGCGGAGTACCAGCTGAAGCCCAGTCCGAGCAGCAGCATGAGCAGGAGCCCAATGATTGTATTGCGGTCTAAATTCATTTTTCCTTGTTGGGGCGGCAAAAGTCGGCATTGAAAAGGCAATCCGGTGAGATAAAAGGGATTTTTTTGACTGACCCCCTATAAGCCCCGTAGCCACGTCTTCGCGAGTTCGGTGAAAATGATGGATGTTTGCACGCGGTGAAAAAGGCACATTCAATATCCAAAAGACGAAAGTATGGGCTGACTTTAGCCCTGATTCTCGCCATCCCGGCTTTGTTTTCATTGGAACTTCTGTATGGATCGGTATCTCTCAGCCTTCGCGAAATAGTGCTATCCATTGTCGGATCAGACACTGCCTCACCGCAGGCCTACTCGATTTTATGGGAATCGCGTATACCTAGGGCATTGACTGCACTAGCGGGAGGCGCGGGACTGGCTCTGGCAGGCATGCTGATGCAAACCCTTTTCCGCAACCCTTTGGCGGGTCCGTCAATCCTTGGTATCAGCAGCGGAGCCTCGCTGGCAGTGGCCCTGCTGGTGATGGGACAAGGAGCCTGGGCCGCAGGTATCATCCCGTCGTCGGCCTCGGTGGCCCTGGCAGCAATGTGCGGAGGAATTGGAATTCTGGCCATTGTGCTCAGCGCATCTGTGCGGCTTGGAAATACAAATAGCCTGCTGCTCTTTGGCATCCTGATCGGTCACTTTGTTTCTTCCATAGAAAGCGTACTGCAACACCGCAGCGAAGCCGGAGCCCTGCGCTCCTTCGTGGTATGGGGAATGGGACGATTCTCAGATACTGATCTGAGTATTTCACTTTGGATGTTAGCCGCAATGATCGCGGGAGCAATCCTATCAGGATTGATCGCGAACAGACTCAATCTGTTTCTGTTGGGAGAAACCTATGCCGCGAGTATGGGCTTGCGACTCGGTCAATTCCGATGGATGGTCGTGGGGATCACCGGACTGCTCGCGGGTATAATTACAGCTTTCTGTGGACCTATCGCGTTTATCGGTCTGGCGGTACCGCATCTCGCACGTATGCTACTCGGAACAAGCAACCACCGGGTAATTCTTTTTCCATTGCTGCTGATCGGCGCGGGCATTGGACTTTTCAGCGATCTTATCTCCCGTTATTTTGAAATCCCCTTGAATGCCGTCACTTCGCTGATAGGCGCTCCTGTGGTTATCTCCATTCTTTTTCAATCGGGTAAAAAACGATCCGTGCTATGAGCAAGCCCATCGTTTCTCTCCACAACACAGTTTTTGGCTACCGCAAAAATACTGTCGTGCAGTGTGCCGAATTTTCGATCGCCCGCGGCGAATTAGTGGTGCTCACAGGTAAAAACGGAAGCGGGAAATCCACGATACTGCGCAGCATCTGCGGACTTCTTCCCCTTATTCAGGGTGAACTCGATATACTCGGGAGTTCGGTTGCGGATATGAGTCCAATTGAACGCGCTACTCGCGTGAGCATCGTGCTTACCGAGCGCATATCGCTTCAAGGTATGGACGTGCGCACGCTGGTTGGTTTGGGCCGGTTTCCCCATCATGAGCCTTGGGCCCTTGGGGAGCGTATTGAAGACATGCAACTGGTGGATGATGCGATGAAGATGTTGCAGGTGAGTGCGTTTGCAGATCGTCCGCTGGCTTCATTGAGCGATGGCGAAATGCAAAAAGTAATGATTGCACGAGCAATATGCCAAGACACGCCTCTCATTCTCCTTGATGAGCCAACCGCCTTTCTGGATTACGAAGCACGCGAGGAATTGATGATTCTACTGCGGAGGTTGGCGGGCGAGCAGCAGAAGGCTATCCTCTTTTCTTCTCATGAAATCGAGCTGGCCTCGCGCTTTGCTCATCGGCGTTGGCACGTTGAACAAGGTTCGATGAGTGAACAAATTACTTCAACCTAAATGAACGCTGACGGAACTCATTGGTACGGGTTTCGCAATCGAAATAAACAGACCTACTTTTACACTGAAAAATAAAAAAGAATGATTCGTACTACCCTCCTTCTTCTTCTGACTGTATTCGCTCTTGCTCCTATTCATGCGCAACAGCGTAAGCTCGTCGATTCACGCATTACCGATGTAACTGTCTTTCTCAGTGGTGCTCAGGTGACCCATCAAGGTGATTTCAATTTAAAGGCAGGAGAAAACATCTTCACAATTTCTAATCTTCCGCTTTACATGGATCCAAATTCTGTGCAGGTAGAAGGAAACTCCGCTTATACGATTCTCTCTGTTCGCCATCAGGTGAACTATCTCACCGATCAACGTCGCAACCCACGCTCAGCAGCTATTCAGGATAGCCTTGAAGATGCTCAGTTCAAGCTGAAAGAGTTAATCGCATTGAAGAGTGTAGTGAATCAGGAAAAGTTGCTATTCGAAGCCAACCGCAACATCAAAGGCAGCGCAGGAGCACTTGTGCCGGAAGATCTTGAAGACATGGCCGATTTCTATTCCAAACGCTTCAAGCAAATGGAATTCAAATTGCTCGAATTGGGCGAAAATGAAAAAGAAGCCAACGCTGAAATCGCCCGCTTACAAAATCAGCTCAATGCGATGAACGCTCGGATCAGTCAGAATCCCAGCGAAGTTGTTGTTACATTGAGTGCTCAAAAAGAAGGGAAGGCTTCCTTTAAAATGTCCTATTTCGCTCAGCAAGCCGGATGGATGCCTGTGTATGATTTACGTGCAGAAGACATCAATAAAGAGATTGAATTTAGTTACCGCGCACGCGTGTTCCAGAGCACGGGCAACGACTGGAACAAAGTGAACTTGACCATTTCAACAGGAAACCCAACGGTAGGCGGACAGATTCCGGAGATGGGGTCGTGGTTCGTCTACATCTACAATCCCGCACCCGTGGGCAAGCCCACATATAGCCGTAATAAGGCAGAAATGGCACCAATGGCTGATGGTGCTGACGATTCGAATTTGGAAGGCGAAATAACGTATGAAACTACGGCAAACTATACTACTGTTCAAAGCAATGCAGTGAATACTGAATTTAAAATCAGCATACCGTATGATATTCCGAGCGACAATCAGCAGTATGATGTAACCATGCAGCGCGAGAATCTGAAAGCAGATTACAGATATGTGACTATTCCCAAACTAGATAACGATGCATTCCTTCGCGCTCAGGTGGTGAACTGGATGCAGTATGCTCTTTTACCCGGAGAAAGCAATATTTATTTCCGTGGCACATATGTAGGAAAAGGCTATATCGATCCAACGCTGGCAAATGACACGCTAAACCTGTCGCTTGGCCGCGACCGGTCGATTCAGGTGAAGCGCGAACAAATCAAAGACTTTTGCAAAACCAGCACATTTGGCGGCAAGCAAAAGACTACGCGTGCTTATGAAATCACTGTCACCAACACCAAGAAACAATCAGTGCAACTCGAAATTATAGACCAACTTCCTATTTCGCAAAGCAGTGAAGTGGAAGTCGAGCAAGAAGAAATTTCAGGCGCTACGGTGGATTCAAAAACCGGAAAAGTGGTTTGGAATGTGACCATTGAGCCCGGACAAACAGTGAAAAAGCAATTGCGTTTCAACGTGACGTATCCGAAGAAAAAGTACGTGGGGAATCTCTGAATTTAGGGGAGGGAAATCTACCTCACCGCCCGCCCCTAGCTGAAAAACAAATGGCATTACCGCAGCCCACTTCAAAGGAGAGGGGAGGTCTCTTGGAGCAGCGGTGTGCTTGAATTAGTTGATACAGAAATCTTTTTTTTCAGACGATAATCGCTCAGGTTGGCAAGCCACTCTCCTTTGGAGAGGGGTTGGGGTGAGGTTCAAAGTAATCCATCGAACCTAATACTTCGGAGAGAAGGGCTTGAGGTTATTTATGTCTGCCGCTACTTCTTCCGCGAACACCTCTTTACTGATGCAGTTCGTGTCCTAGTCGGTCTCTCTTCGCGTTTAGGTAAGCCTCGTTTTCCGGTCGTGATGGGATGACGATTGAAATACGGCCGATCACTTCGATACCTGTTTGACTGAATGCCTCAATTTTCTCCGGATTGTTAGTGATCAGATTGATTTGCGTGATTTTCAGACCGCGCAGTATTTCAATGGCTGAGGAGTAATTGCGCTGATCCGTTTGAAACCCCAGTGCATGGTTGGCATCTATTGTATCCATGCCTTCATCCTGAAGATTGTATGCGTGAAGCTTATTTATGAGTCCGATGCCGCGACCTTCCTGACGCAGGTAGATGAGTACGCCGCCATGTTCTTTCAAGTACTTGAACGAGCCGCTGAGTTGTTCGCCACAATCACAGCGGGTGGAGCCGAATACATCCCCAGTCATACATTCAGAATGAATTCGCACATTGACGGGACCGGTTGAAGCGTCTGAAAGATTGGTTAAAGCAAGGTGTGGCATATCCGGAATACCCGAATCGAACGCCATAATCCTGAACTCTCCGTGAACTGACGGGAGTCGTGCGTTGACGAGAAGTTCGGGTTTGCCTACCATGTGAAATTGGGCGGCAAAGATAGTCTGGTGTTCCTACCGATTCATGCGGATCACATTGTTCTCTTTTACATAGAGTACGGTGATGGCTGCGCAAATCATAAAGATTCCGGCGAGCACAATCGCATAGATCGCCTGTCCGCCGTAGATATATCGCACTGCGGGCCCACCAATGACTCCATTCACGATTTGCGGAAGCGTGATGAAGAAATTAAAAATGCCCATGTACACACCCATTTTTCCCGCCGGGATAGATCCCGCAAGAATTGCGTACGGCATGGCTAGAATACTGGCCCATGCGATACCAATTCCGATCATTGAAACCATGAGCATCATTGGGTCTTTGAAGAAGAATATGGAAAGCAACCCAAATCCCCCTGCCATCAATGCCATTGCGTGAGTGCGCTTGCGCCCAATCCAAACAGATAGCGTAGGAAGCAGCAAGGCGAAAATGGCTGAGATGCCATTGTAAACTCCGAACAATATTCCAACCCAATCGCCGCCCTTATTGTGCTCGTTGACCACCTTCCGCGCACCGAGTAAAAGATCCAAATTGCTACCAAATTTGTCTGTCATTTCTGATGCGTTTGCCGCATAGATACTTTGCAACGCATCGTATGGAATCAGTTGATCATTGCTTGGATTATCGTCACTGCGGCTTTTCAGCACAGGTTCGAGCGCATTTTTCAGTTCTTCATCACCAACTAATAATACACCACGGCTATTCATCCAAGTGAGCAATGAATCTTCTGTGACGAGTTTGTTGGAGGAGAAATAGGTGGCCAGCCGGTTGTCGAGATAATACCCCTTGTCTTGTTTAAAGGTGAGTTTGGTTTCGGCCATTAGGTAGGTCATCTCCGCCTTGAGCTTTCCGTTTGCCTCCGTCGTTACAATAACAGAAAATGCATCGAGCCTCTCGCTGCTGATCCATGTTTCATATTTCTCTCGGGTCAAAGAAGGTGTTGTAAACACCCACATACTGAACAGTGCAAACCAAGTAAAAAATTGCACCAATCCGAGTTGGCGCATGGTAGCCGGCATCTTCTTGAAATCACGATAGATCTGACCGAGTCCGGCCTTTTCATCTTCTGGCTCGCCATGAATTTGCTTGTACTCCTCGGGCGGATATTCCTTGGTGCGAAGAATAGTAATCAGAATGGTAATAATGAAAATAGCCGCACCCACATAGAATGAATAGATCACGTTAGGAGGAGCCTCCCCCGGCCCGGCTTCGTTTGTGATGCCCATGAAACGATTCAAGAACCACGGCATCCACGAACCCGTTACCGCACCTATTCCTATGAGAAAGGTTTGAATAGAAAATCCAAAGGTGCGCTGACTGTCGGGCAGATTATCCGCCACAAGTGCGCGAAAAGGTTCCATGGCCACATTGATGGAAGCGTCCATCAGCATGAGCATACCTGCTCCAATCATCAGTGCCGACTTTGCGGCAAACCACGAACCTGAGTTGGGCAAGACAATTAATGCCAGACAGCAGATAATCGTACCTGCAAGAAAATAAGGTTTCCTTCTTCCCAATCGATTCCACGTTCGATCGCTGTAGTAGCCGATGATGGGCTGAACGATCATTCCGGTGAGTGGCGCCACCAGCCAGAACCAAGATAATTCATGTACATCGGCTCCAAAGTTTTGGAGAATGCGTGACGCGTTTGCATTCTGCAATGCGAATCCCATTTGAATACCGAGGAAACCGAAACTCATGTTCCAGATATCCCAGAAGCCTAAGCGGCGCTTGTCCATAGTTTAACCCAATTAGCGGGTAGCAAGATAGACAAAGTGTACCAATGACACAGGGCCGGGTATGATGAAATGCTGGCCCAGTAATTACCGGGATGCTAATGACCCTTGCCTTGAGGGCCGGAACTTAGATGAGCGGACAGGATTATCGCAAATGGGCCAATGTCAGAATGAAGCAAATTGATCGGAAGAATGAAAGAATAAATAGTCTGCAAACTCATCGTCTTACAGCCCAAACCTCCTTCAGTCCAACAGTCTTACAGTCTTACAGTCCAACAGTCCAAACCCCCTTCAGTCCAACAGTCCAACAGTCCAACAGTCCAGCAGTCCAGCAGTCCAGCAGTCTTATAGTCTTACAGTCTAAAAGTCTAGTGGTCTAGTGGTCTATTAGCCTTATAGTCCAAAAAAAGCGGCCTGTCGAGCAAGGATTAATCCTGCCAACAGACCGCCCATATTATTCTACGAATGTTCGCTCCGTCTATCGTTGAACGATCATTCGAAGAGTGGTTGTTTCTTCTCCTATAATCATCGTGACCATGTAAATTCCAGGCGCCAGAGGCTGATCGAATGAAATTATGCGTTGCTCGCCTCCAATCAATGACCATTTCTCCATCTTCATCGCTCGTCCAGTAGCATCGCGCACCTGCATGGTGGCAGTGGTCGGTGCGATCTCGCCTATCTGCACATTTAAATTGGTGCCATTCGATGGATTAGGATAGATCACAAACTCAGAAGGGTTTCCGGACTCAAGTGTCAGACGGACATCAGCTTGTGCTTCTTCTTCAAACGGCATCAAAGCCGGACCGCTGATCTTGAGCACTTGGAAGTCGGGGCCCCAATCGCCGACCACAGTGCCGCCGGCGAACATCGGACGGATTCTCACCTGATAGCGACCTCCCGGAACAAGCCCAAGCGAAAAAATATTCAGAAAACGCGAAATACTGGGGCCATTGACCGTAATCACTGATCCGACCAGTGGAGTAATCGGAGTAAATTCCCATTGGAAATACGATGCCCCACATGACCAGACAGTAGCCCCAATAATTGCATTTGGATTGACTGAATTGGGCTCTGCGTTCAACGGACGCAGATCAAGATCTGGCTGAGGTCCGAGGAGAATCGCACAGTTCACAGCACCGTCTGATACAACTGGCGTTGAATTGCCAGCAGCGTCGAGCAAGGTATACGTGGCATCGATAGCCACATTATAGCTGCGACCATACTGGATGCCATTCACTGCTCCAAGCGGTATGGTGGTGATGCCTCCGCTTAGAACTGTGCTTGTAGTTACCAAGGTCGATTGATCCGTAGCGTGAATCACATAGCCATTCGACGCCACATTATCAGCTTTGAAGATCTGACAAAGCGTGCTGAAGTTCGGTCCGAGGTCACAGGTAGAAGATGGTAAATACTGCACACACGCTGTAAATAAACCACCAGCTCCCCCATTTATATTCCGAATGGCCATTCGGTATACCGAACCGATTTGTAACCCATCAAGAATCAGCGTTTCACCGCCATTGGCTGAGAGCGCATTTTCCCATCCGACTAACACTGATCCCGTTTGATTCTGCAGTTCGATAAACACGTTGTTTAGCGTTGAAGTGACCGCCACTCTGCATGCGGTGGAAGCCGCAGTAAAGCTATACCACAGGTCCGGACCGGGTGAAATTAGCGCTTCACCTGATGCGGTGGCCAAGGCCAAATTGCCTGTGATATTCGAACAGCCGGGAAACATTGCAGGTACTACATTGATCGCGCTGCCGGGTAAATCTCCCGGCTCTCCTCCCCCGCTGCAACCTTCGTCCGTAGCTAGGTTACAATTGTCGTCAAATCCATTGCACAATTCAGAAGCTCCCGGATTGATCGCACCGTTGCTATCGTTGCAGTCGCCGCTGAAAGGTGGCGCTGTAGTAGTCCATCCGATACCCGGACTTACACATGCTAATTGCTGACCTGCGCTGTATCCATCACTATCGGCATCAAGGAACCAAAGCACTGAGACATCTACCAAGGAGCCAGACTGACATACTACACATCCTATCGGCACATAGTCTTCGTCTGTCAAGCCATTACAGTCGTTGTCAATACCGTCGCAGCCATCAAATGTACCAGGATAAATAAGGTCATTGGCATCATTGCAGTCGCCAGCCTGATTCACGTAGTTCGAACCAGGCGATGCACAATCATTAATTGCCGCACCCGCTCCAAAACCATCGCCGTCGCTATCAAGATACCAGTCTACTGCCACGACACCCTCATCAACAGAACCATCACAGTCATCATCTTCTCCATTACATTGCTCGGGTGCCCCAGGGTTGACCTGATTGTTGGTGTCGTTGCAATCAGTAACGGGCAGCACAGTCAGCGTGAAGAACGCACCTGGAGAAGTGCACGATACAGTTGTTGAAATGGCAAAGCCATCCCCATCCTGATCACGGTACCACACCGTA